>JAEEGJ010002534.1_pt1 | contig 90826 bp, 94 predicted proteins | sample 8958761 | NCBI WGS metagenome assembly JAEEGJ01 (sample SAMN16246546, study PRJNA631951) | gut metagenome | biome: gut microbiome; feature: rumen; material: RS-attached | host: Bos | place: Iran: Karaj | collected 2018-10
TCAAATCCTCGAAAGCCTGTTGCTGTGGGCGCAGCCTGATGGTATAGGGGATATTGAGCTCTTTCATGATCAGGCGTATCAGGTCGATGTTGAAGCCGTCAGGCTCGCCGTTGTCGTTAAGGAAGGCATATGGCCACAGGTCCCATGCGTCCTCATACACCAGCGGATTTTGCTCCGTATAGACTCTTGTCGAGTCACCTTCAGCCGCCAGAGTCACCAATGACAGGAAGGAACCAAACAGCAATGATATTATTTTTTGCAAGATGGAGGGTTTTAAGTATTTTGTTATTGACATGGTTTACGCAAATTAACCTTTGGGTTGCAACGCTTTGTTTGGGTACAAAGGTACAAAAAAATGTTGATTCCACCAAATAAATTCCCATAAAAGTTTTAAAACTTTTCCTCTAGACCTATGGTAGTCAGTCGGGGCTTCTCGGCTCATTCTTTGGCGGCGGCCACAGTGACGATGTAGGCGCTGAGGAGGACGAGGATGCCTGCGACGGGTTTGTCCCAAGTGAGGATATCCTGCCCCAGCATGATGGCGACAAACGAGGCGATGACGGGCTGCAGGTTGGTGTAGATGGAGACGGTGGTGGCCTGCAGATACTTCATAGCGAAGGGAATGAGGAAGTAACCGAGAGCTGTAGCACCAATCACGATGAAGGCCATCTCCAGCACACCATCCCAGCCCCAAGCCGATGTATACAGCGCATTGACCGGCAACTCTGGCAGGGCAATGGGAACAGTCACAATGGCAGAGATAAGGAACACATACTTCATCTGCGTCACGGGCGAATACTTCTCGGCCACGTTACGCGTAATAATCAGATAAATGGCCCATGTGAGCACACTCAGAATGGCAAGTCCGATACCTATCAGATCGTTCTTGCCAGAGCCCATCGACTGACTCATCAGCACCATCAGGATAGCACCAGCGATACCCAGCAGCACACCCAGCGACTTCAAAGGCGTAATCTTCTCACCAATAGTCAGCGCTGCACAAAGCATCACAGCTATCGGGGTGAGTGTGGCAATCAGTGAGAAGTATACCGGACTCGTATAGTCGAGTGCCCAGGCGGTCAGTGTCTGGGAGATGACAAATCCCAGCAGACCACCAAAGAGAATCGTGATCAGATCCTTCTTCTCCACCTTCTCCTTCGGCAAGAAAGCAGCAATGATCCAGAAAAGGATGCAGGCGCCAAGACTTCGCGAAGCCATATAGCCCATGGGTGTTACCCATTCGTCGAGCAGCAGTTTGGTTACAGGTACGCCAAGACCGAAGATGGTGTTGGCCAGGAAGATGGCGCTGTGCGCCTGTAGTTTCTTATTCATAATCGATGGTTGTAAAAATCTAATCGTTCGTTCAGTTTCATCTTGGCGAATCTCCGCCATTCTGTGGCCTCGCCCTTCAAATAATCCAGATCATGCATTCTGGCGTATGCCTCCATCTCGAAGGGGTTCAGCAAATAGGCGCCATGTTTCATTTTCCGGTTGGCAGGGAGCGCCTTCAGCCAGTACCATATATATAATAGGTAGAAGCGCATCCACGAATCGCCACACGATTGGGCCTGTCTGAGATGAATCATCTCGTGATTCTTCATTTCCGAAAAGCCCTTGTTAAACTGATCGGCATCGGTCTGGGTGGGTGTCAGGATGGTACCAAAGAAGGTCAACCCCTCGTAGCCCTTACGCAGCCAGAAGGAGTTCACCACAGCAGGCATATCCGCCACCTTACTCGGACGAACAGCCCGCCACATCAGCGGTATCACTTGTAACATCATCCACATATTGCCCGCAAAGGTACGAATAAGCGAGAGAAAAACCAAATAATTTTTGGTTTTTCCGAGTGTGAGTACCTTCGGCGAAGCCAAAGGTACGAAGTTTCGTTGAATAAAACGGGGCGTTCACTGAAAAAAATTCCTGTTTACAGATAAAAAACCTACCTTTGCACCCAAATTCAATAATTAAACAATTAGAATATGAAGAAGATGAACTGTTTCTGGAGTATGATGCTGATGCTCAGTGCCTGCGCAGCCTGCTCCACTGAAAGCTGGGATGAGTGGGATAATGGAGAGAACAGCTACAACAACTCTACGACAACAAGCGACGACGACAACAAACCTACCAAAACAACAGGCGACGATGTAGCATCTGGCTCTTCTACCGCTGGCGATGTCACCAAGTTTACTGTAGAGCTCAACAAGAGTGCCATTTCCGAGACTCAGAAGGTCGACACTGGCGATGACGACTACATCGAGAACTCCTCGTTTGCCAAGACCATCACCATCACTTTCAGCAAGACGGGTTCTGCTACCGTGAGCGGCGATGATGCTGGCATTGTAGCCATCAATGGCAACGACGTCGTAGCAACCAACACCACCGAAACAGTCATCAAGTATGTGCTGACAGGCGAGACCACAGATGGTTTCTTCAAGCTTTACTCTTCGAAGAAACAAGCCATCGTGCTCAATGGCGTCAGCATTACGAATCCCGATGGCGCTGCCATCAACAACCAAAGCAAGAAGCGCACCTTCATTGTCCTCAACGACGGTACGAAAAATTACCTCACAGATGGAACAAAGTACAGCGATGCTACCGACAGTGAGGACATGAAGGCCTGCTTTTTTAGTGAAGGACAACTCATCTTCAGTGGTTCGGGCTATCTTGAGGTCGACGCCAACTGCAAGGCTGGTATCCGCAGCGATGACTACGTGCGCACCATGCCCAATACCAATATCTTTGTCGATGCCTCCTCGGGCAACGGCATTCGTGGTAACGATGCTGTGATCGTAACGGGTGGCGTCATCAACGTCAACATCACAGGCACCGCCGATAAGGGTATCTCTACCGATGGCGAAGTACGCATCGATGGCGGACGAACCACCATCCTCACCAGCGGAGGCTATGAGTACGACTCAGACGATAAGGACTACAGCGCCTGCTCGGGCATCAAGGCCGACAGCATCATCAATATCAATGGTGGCGAGCTCAACATCAAGTCTACCGGCACTGGCGGCAAGGGCCTGAACTGCGACGACCAGATCAATATCAACGATGGTGTGGTACGCATCATCACCACCGGCAAACGACAGAAGGACAACAAGGGCAGTGTATCGCCTAAGGGCATCAAGGCCAATGGCAATATCACCTTCAAAGGCGGACAGACCCAGGTACGACTCGAAGGCTCAGGCGACGGCACGGAAGGTATCGAGAGCAAGAGTGAGATCCACGTCGAGGCTGGTACTGTGGAGAGCTATAGCTACGACGATGCCATCAACTCTGCCGGCAATCTCTATATCGACGGTGGCTATGTGTATGCCCGCAGTTACAACAACGATGCTATCGATGCCAACAAGAACCTCTACATCAATGGTGGTGTAGTGATTGCCGAGGGAGGCGCTCAGCCCGAATGTGGCATCGACGCTGCCGAGCAGTACAGGGCTTACGTGAATGGCGGAACCGTCATTGCCGTAGGTGGTGGCATGCAGGCTATCGACTCTTCTTCCAAACAGGCCAGCATAGCCCTATCCGTTCAGATGGGAACCACCATTGGCGTACTCGACGGCTCGAAGGCCATCCTCGCCTACACCACGCCCAGTCAGAACAGCGGCACCTCGCTCATGATCTCATCACCCTCGTTTAAGAGTGGCAGCAGTTATACAGTCCGTTCAGGATGCACCATCGAGGGAGGCACAGCCTTCTATAACCTCAAGACTGGATGCGCCATCGGTAGTGGCAGTCAGAGTGTCGATGCCACAGCCAGCACCAGCATCAGCGGTTCGATGGGCGGACCAGGCAACACCCCCGGCGGCCCGGGTCGTTGGTAAACCATAAAATAATGGAGTAACAATTTTGTTGCTCCATTATTTTTTCGTACCTTTGTCCCCAAATCATTTACAACTATGGATGAAATCAAGCGCATTGAGCAGTTGCGCCAGGAACTGCACCAGCATAACTACCGTTATTATGTCCTGAATCAGCCCACCATCGGCGATCAGGAGTTCGACTTCATGATGCACGAGCTACAGGATTTGGAAGCACGCCACCCTGAGATGGCCGATCCCAACTCCCCCACCCAGCGTGTGGGTAGCGACCTCAACGAAGAATTCCGTCAGGTGGAACACAAGTACCCCATGCTCTCATTGGCCAACACCTACAACGAACAGGATGTGGCCGACTGGTACGAGAGTGTGAAGAAGGGACTGGCTGGCGAGGATTTCGAGGTGTGCTGCGAAATGAAGTACGACGGACTCTCCATCTCGCTCACCTATGTCGATGGCAAACTCACGCAGGCTGTCACCCGTGGCGATGGTGTGCATGGCGACGATGTAACGGCCAACGTAAAGACCATCCGTAGTATCCCCCTGGTGCTGACGCCGCCTGCTGCTGGCGATCTTTTTGCACCTCCAGCCTATCCCCGCGAGTTCGAGATTCGTGGTGAGATACTGATGCCCTGGGCTGTGTTCGAGCGCCTGAACAAAGAGCGCGAGGAAGCTGAAGAACCTCTCTTTGCCAATCCGCGCAATGCTGCCAGCGGCACCCTGAAGAGTCAGAAATCGAGTCTTGTGGCCTCGCGCCAGCTCGACGCGTACCTATATTATTTATTAGGCGAGGAGTTGCCTGCCGATGGTCATTTCGAGAATCTCGAAGTAGCCCGTTCATGGGGTTTCAAAATCTCTGAGGGCATGAAGAAAGTCAAGACCCTCCAGCAGATTTACGATTTCATCAACTACTGGGATACGGCGCGCAAGAATCTGCCCGTAGCCACCGATGGCATCGTACTGAAAGTCAATTCGTTACGACAGCAGCGCGCCTTGGGCTTTACGGCCAAGAGTCCCCGCTGGGCTATTGCTTATAAGTTCAAGGCCGAACGCGTTTGCACCCGACTGAATGAGGTCACTTATCAGGTGGGCCGTACGGGTGCCATCACCCCTGTGGCCAATATGGATCCTGTGCAGTTGGCAGGCACCACCGTGAAGCGCGCCACGCTCAACAATGAAGACTTTATCCGCTCTTTCGACCTCCACATCGGCGATTATGTCTACGTAGAAAAGGGTGGCGAAATCATCCCCAAGATCGTGGGTGTTGATATCGATCAGCGTCCCATCATCGCCCAGCCTGTGGAGTTCATCAAGCGCTGTCCGGAGTGCGGCACACCCCTCGTACGCTATGAGGGCGAGGCCGCCTGGTATTGTCCCAATGATACGGGTTGTCCGCCACAGATCAAGGGGCGCATCGAGCACTTCATCGCCCGCAAAGCTATGAACATCGACTCCCTCGGCCCTGAGACCATCGACGATTACTTCCGTCAGGGACTCATCCATAACATTGCCGATCTCTACGACATCGATGTGCAGCAGATTAATGGCGATGGCTCTCGCACCAAGTCGGCCCAGAGGATTGTGAATGGTATTGCCGCTTCGAAGGAAGTGCCCTTCGAGCGTGTGGTCTTCGCCCTCGGCATCCGTTTTGTGGGCGAGACGTCGGCTAAGCTGCTGGCGCGCCATTTCAAGAATATCGATGCGCTGATGAATGCAGGCCTTGAGGAACTGCAGGAGATTGAGGGTATCGGCGAGGTAATGGCCAAGAGCATCATCACCTACTTCCACGACGAAAAGAATCTGGCCATCATCCAGCGCCTGCGCGACTATGGTCTGCAGATGGAACTGTCAACTGTCAACGCTCAACTGTCAACTAAACTCGAAGGCCAGAGCATCGTCATCAGTGGTGTGTTTGCCCATCACAGTCGCGATGAGTATAAGGCCATCATCGAGCAGAATGGCGGTAAGAACGTGGGCTCCATCTCCAACAAGACCTCATTCATTCTTGCTGGCGAGAACATGGGTCCCTCCAAACTCCAAAAAGCCGAAAAGTTAGGAATCAAGATTATCGATGAGGACGAATTTTTGAAAATGATTGAATAATCTTCAATTTTCAATTTTCAATTTTCAATTTTCAATTATCAATTTTCAATTTTCAATTAATCCTCGTCCCAATAACTGATGGTACGCGTCTGGTCTACCTTCATCGTCTGAGCACGCTGGCCTGTCTCCCAATACGTCAGGTTCAGCGTGTTCTTCGTCCAGTTACCATTGTCATCGCGTTCCTCTATGCTGTTTTTCATGTTGATGCTCATCACGCACTCGTTCTCCTTGTCGAACACCTTCTTGCTCTGCTGAGTCATCTCGCCATCATCATTATACTTATATTCGTTCACCACGCGCAACCCCGACGATGGATTCACAATCGTCTGTCGGCGCAGGTTGCACTCGTCGTCGTATTCATACTCTATGCTGCTCTTCTCGCCTGAGGCCTCCTGCTGGGCAGCCTTCACGATATAGCCCGAACCGCTGTACTCGCGATCCACCAGATCCTTTCCTTCCAGCTTGCCCCACTCGTCGAAGTGCATGATAGCCTCCTCGCCCACGGGGTTCTCCGTAATCACCTCCTGCACGAAACCCTTCAGTCCCATGTTAGCGGCATCCTTGAAATACGGCGCCATGTTCATATAGAAATAGGTGATGGTGTGGCGACCTTCCTCGTCTATCGAGGTCGACTGTCGGATATAGCCGTAGTCCGTCATCGTGTGCAGCGATCCGTCGCCCTTCGCCTTGAAGTTGCCCCACTCGCGCTGCAGCTTACCTATCAGATATTTCCTGTTGCGCTCAAAGAGTTCACGGGTGCGATACGGGCCGCACTTCACGGTGACGTCGGTCAACAACTTCGTCTTCTCGTTCACCGATACCATCAGTTTCGCATCCTTGATGCCGTAGAATTCGCCCTTGAAATAATAGGTGTCAGCATCGTCTTCGGGCGATGTTACCTGCTGGAATCCTGCCGACTCCAGAGCCGGTATAAACACAGTGTCTGTACCTTCCAGTGGTACATCCATCAGCGTCATACACTTCACGTCCGTGGGCATCTGGCACCAGCCGTTGATCGCCCACAGCAGCAAACTCAATATCAGTAACATCTTTCTCATCAACGTGCAAAAGTACGGAGAATCATCGAAACTGCCAAATAATCAGCGAAATTTAACCATTTATTTGGTTTTTCTCTCATTTTGCACTATCTTTGCAGCATGAAAAAGGGATTAGTACTCGAAGGCGGCGCCATGCGCGGACTCTTCACGGCAGGCATCATCGACGTGATGATGGAGGCTGGTGTGGAGCCCGATGGACTCATTGGCGTATCGGCAGGAGCTGCTTTTGGCTGTAACTACAAGTCGCGCCAACCTGGCCGAGCCATACGTTACAACACTCGCTTTGCCAAGGACCCTCGCTACAGTGGTGTCCGTTCGCTGCTCACCACTGGCGACTATTTCAATGCCGAGTTCGGCTATCACATCATCCCCGCCAAGTACGACATCTACGACGATGCAGCCTTCAACGCCAACCCCATGCCGTTCTATGTGGTCTGCACCGATGTCACCACGGGCCGTGCTGTGTATCGTCGCCTCGACGAAGCCACACCTCTCGCCTACGACTGGATCCGCGCTTCGGCCTCCATGCCGCTGTGCTCCAAGGTGGTCGAGCTCGAAGGCTACAAACTGCTCGATGGTGGTGTGGCCAACTCCATTCCCTTGGAGTATTTCGAGAGCATCGGCTACGAGCGCAATGTGGTGATCCTCACCCAACCCGAGGACTACGTCAAGGAGCACAACCGACTGATGCCGCTCATGCGACTAGCCCTGCGCAAGTACCCCCAGATGATTGAGGCCATGGACAAGCGCCACATCATGTACAACCGTCAATTAGAATATGTACGCGAGGCTGAGCGCGCTGGTCGCTGTCTCGTCATCCGTCCCAAGGAGAAGTTGCCCATCGGGCATATCTCCCACGACCCCGACCAGATGTGGCGTGTCTATCATATTGGTCGCGCCGCCGGCGAAGAACACCTCGCCCAAATTAAGAATTTTCTCACCTCTCACCCCTAACCCCTCACCTCTAAAAATATGAGAATTGATATTATTACCGTTTTGCCCGAGATGCTGGATGGCTTCGTCCACGAATCCATCCTGGCACGGGCTGAGAAGAAAGGACTGGCAGAAATCCGTCTGCACAACCTCCGTGACTACACCCTCGACAAATGGCGCCGAGTTGATGATTACCCCTATGGCGGCTCTGCCGGTATGGTGATGCAGTGCGAGCCCATCGACCGCTGTATTACAGCCCTCAAGGCCGAGCGCGATTACGACGAAGTGATCTTCACCTCGCCCGATGGCGAACGCTTCGACCAGCACATCGCCAACGAACTTTCGCTCAAGGGCAACCTCATCATCCTCGCAGGCCATTATAAAGGTATCGACCAGCGCGTGCGCGACCACCTCATCACACGTGAAATCTCCATCGGTGACTTTGTGCTCACGGGAGGCGAACTCGTAGCAGCCATGATTGCCGACGCCGTCGTGCGCGTGGTGCCTGGTGTTATCGGCGATGAGCAGAGCGCCCTCTCCGATTGTTTCCAGGACGACATCCTCGCAGCGCCCATCTACACCCGTCCGGCCGACTATAAAGGTTGGAAAGTGCCCGATATCCTCCTCAGTGGCAACGAGGCGAAAATCCGCGAGTGGGAACTCGATCAAGCCATGGAGCGCACCCGCCGCCTCCGGCCCGATTTGCTGAAATAATAATAATCCCCGCCAGTTGGCGGGGATTATTATTATCCTATTGTGATGGTGTATCGGCTCATGAATGAGCTACCCGGAAGTAGGTGATTCATCAGCGGCTTGTCCTTAAACTCCCCGTCGAATCCCCTCGGATCACCCAGTCCATACCACGGCTCGATGCACACAAACGGTGCCTGTTTGTTGTACGGACTCCAGAATGCAATCACAGGTGTCTTATAATCCACCGTTACAGCCGGCTCACCGTTGGTATCCATCAGCATGGCGCGATGCGTCTGACACTTATGAATCTTCACTGAGTCGTTGCGGAACAGGTTGTTGTTAATCTCCATGATACCCATGTCGGCCTCCAGCGGCACCTCCGTCATTTCGTTGCTACCGTCGATGTAGCTCTTCAGCGAGTCCATCGGCTCCTCGTTGTCCAGTTTGATCATGCCGTCCAGTTTCCCGCTAGGCATGTTGAAAGCCGGGTGTCCGCCTATCTGGAAGTGAATCTCCCGTGTGTCCGTGTTCTCCACGTGCCATATCACGTGAATCTTGTTGCCCTCCAGCCTATAGCTGATGGCCAGGTTAAAGCGGTAAGGATACACCTTCAGCGTGTCCTCGCTCTCATGCAGTGCCAGCGTCACCTTGTCGTCCGACTGTTTCACCACGGTAAACATCGTGTCGCGAGCGAATCCGTGTCTGGGCAGATGATACTCCTTGCCGTCCACGCGATACGTATCGTTGTTCACGCTACACACGATGGGAAACAGGATGGGCGAATGCCTGGGCCACAGCTCTCCTGCCTGCCACATATACTCCCTACCCTCGTTGTCCTTCACACTCTGGAGCTCAGCTCCCATCTCAGCGACCTTAATCGCCAACATTTCATTCTTTAGTTCTACCATAGTTGTATTCCTTTTGATTTGTTATTTAGCGTTTATACCTGATCCGTGCGGATGGCCAGCATGGTGTGCAAAGGTACGAAAATTTTGTAATATATTACAAAAATAAAGAAAAAAAACGCTTCAAACCCCCGTAAACCTTTGCATAAATCAAACAAGTTGACAGGCTGACAGCGTGTCAGGTTTATTTTCCTGACAGGGGACTGGTCCGAGGATCAGGGGGACGGTTTTCTGATCTGCTTGCTGGATCAGAGACCCGTCCCAATGATCCGCCTCTGCCTACGTCTGCAGAAAGCTTATTTTTCTGCGATTCTCTTTTGGCCTTACCGCAAAGTGTATCCAATATCGCCCCTGCTTGTTCCGTTCGATGAAGAGCTCATCGAAGTCACGCTTGGTACCATCAGCGATATCTAAGAGGATGTTCGCATAGCGAAGCGCCTGCTCCACCCCGATGCATCGAATATCTACAGCGCAACCTGTTAAGTGATTACTGGTAGGCGATCCACCCGCCAACTTATTCACTTCCGGCGAGCGATAACCCGAGGTAATGATAATGGGCGCCTCATGTCTGACAGGGGACAGGTTCCTGTCAGATACACTCTGCGCTTCCGGGCTGACAGGAACCTGTCCCCTGTCAGACCCCACCTCTTCATACAGCACATTATTGCTGTATCGAAGGTCTTCTAACCAATTCTCACAGATATTCTTCAAGTTCTCTATCGCCACGCGGCTGGGGATATTCCCATCCTTAGTTTTGTGGCTTGTCTTACATACCTCCCCGAGCGTAAAGTTAGGCGATAAGCGAAGGCCATCAAGCTCGCTTGAATGGCTGAGCGCAGCCTCACTCGGCGAAGCCAAGTGCTCGGAGAGGCGAATGTCTTTATTATATTCTACGTTGTCCATTAATCATTAAATATTAAAATGTGACGATGTGACGAAGTGATGACATCACATGATGATAACTCCAGTCTTTCTATACTTGTCAACTTCTGTCAGGGATAAGGATTAAGGTACCAAACAGACATTCAACCTATGGCAGGGTTAAGTTAAAAACCATTCAACTTTTTCTAGGGTAGCACACATAGCACAGTCGACGTCACTTCGTCACATCGTCACATTTTGAAAAATTGAAGTTTATGCCCCTAATGATCACTTAAAGGTATATATATATTATTATAATTATATTATATTATAATATAATATAATTATAAATAAGATAAATGTAAATTCGAGGATATAGAAAAACGGAAATGTGACGACGTGACGTAGTAAGGTAGTCGTCGATTGCGGCTCTAATAGTATTATTTTTACAGATTTATAATTCTTATAAATGCGCTCGAGCGAGGCACGGAGGAAACCCGGAGTTTGCTCGGAGGAAAGTGAAGGTTTCCTCGGAGGAAAGTCTGACTTTGCTCGGAGGAAAGTATAAGGCCGCTTATAGGCCCTAAAAAGGGCAGCTTTAAGGCTGCCCGAGGTGCTGATAAATAATGTTTACCTCAGAAGGTAGAAATGTTCGCCGTTTTAGTTTTGTGAGGTGGCACAAAGCCGGTTCTTCGTTGAGTAATGCCTTCAGTTTTAGCCAGGCTGACTGGGGCTGAATGAAGGGAAAATACTGCTGCGCGAGCTCAGCGCGCCCAAAAGTGAAACGGTTTGAGTTGTTTTTTGAGGTCATCTTTTTGTTTTTAAGTTAAACATTTAATTTCACTGCAAAGGTACAAAAAATCCACGAAATAGCCAAAGAAAAGCGCAAATAATTTGGCATAACCTTACATAACTTGAAACAAGTTGAAAGAACATGATTCAGAAGTTATTTTCGGTTATGAATTTAAAATAAAATTCGTATCTTTGCAGAGCATTAGGGAAATGCTCTGCGAGTGTGGGCTGCGGCTCAGCAAAGCTCGAGCGAGCTCGGCTCTGCGTTCGCCTTGCACCACCCTTGCACCCGCGATTGAGAGATGAAGGGCCCCAGATCGATTTCGCAAAGTGAATTTAAAAGTTTATGTTTAATTAAAAAAAGAAAGGAACAAAAGAAAATGGCAAGTGAAGTAATTTCATTCCCTGTGAATTTGCGCAGGAATCAGAACAAGTACAACGCCGCTTACGGCAAGTATTACGCAGAGGCCGACACGAAGGATCCTCTCAACCTGAAGGGTTTCGCCAAGCACCTGAGTGAGCATGGCAAGTTGGTAGATTATCCGATGGCAGTGCTCGTGCTGCAGAACATCGTGAGCTGTCTGAAGGAGATGATTATCCAGGGTCAGCCTGTGAAGCTGGACGGCTTCGGCACATTCTCGCCCACCATCGAGAGCGATGGCACCAAGGCTCAGGAGACCGTGGAGGCGGCTCTGAACGTTGGTCTCGACAACCTGATTGCCGGTGTGCACCTGCGATTCACCCCCGAGAACTCCAAGGGTGAGGCGCTGACCAGCCGAGCACTGAAGAAGGAGTGTACGTTTAAGGCGGCCTACGTGGTGAGCTCGAAGAGCAAGACCATCGATGGCAAGAAGCGTACGTACCAGGAGAAAATCCCCATCAGCTCGTTCGCAGTAGCAACCCATCAGGAAGGAGGTGAGTAATGACTAAGAAGGAAACCGCAAAGTTTATCGTGCAGTTGATTGCATCCATCGCCACGGCAATACTCACTGCACTGGGCGCCACAAGTTGCGTGGGAGCGTAAAGAGAGAGCCCTCGGGAATTCAAATTCCTGAGGGCTCAGTCAGTTACAGCTGTGCAGCGTTGCAGTAAAAAAAGCTGCGAATCTACTCATGTTTCTTTAACGTCAGGTCGTTGCCCAAGTGGGTTATGTCAATTCCTGAAGAATCATAATTAGATAAAGTTTCGTAACCGATGGTCTTAAGAATCCATTGGGATCTAGTATAACTCTTTGATCCCAAAACCACATTGCCACTCGGCGCGTGAATCCAACTGGAAAGCTCAGCTGAAACTGAACCAATTGTCAGCTTCACCGAGGTGATTTCTGTTGTTATGGTTATATTTTTATCAGCACGTAAGGGAGATGCATTTTCTACAGACAAAGCTTCTACTTTACCGCCTGAGATCGTGATATTGCCAGATTTACTATAAATTGCATTATTATTCTTACCACCTTCTGCGTAGACATCAGATTTTCCGGAGATTTCTATGTCTAATTCTGAGAGGATGCCTGCACCACCATTTTTGGCACTTGACCTTGCGCCGCCATACGCCTTTACAACCGCATCCTTGATGGTAATACTTCCATTTTCATTGCAAATACCACTACCGCCGTTATAAGAAGAGGCATTACCACCACGAGCGGTTACGTTGCCATTATAAATACTGATAGGATTCGTGCTAGTGGAGTAGATGCCAATTCCATAGTTATGAGAGGAAGCATCCAAAACACCATTATAGAGTGTAAAACTTCCTCCATAAGTAAAAATACCATGACCGCCATTGTCCATTGCGTTTGCTACCACCTTCCCCCCATGGATGGTCAAGTCTTTATCATTTACTTTTATGGCACTATTGCCTGAACTGCTGTTCACAACGAGTTGCCCCATGCTGCTGCTAATGCCCTGTCCATAAATGTTCAATGGAGTGGATGCAGCATTAATATCACCATCAACGGTCAGCTTTGATCCATTCGTTAGTATCAGGTTAACCTCGCCTTTGAGGATTAGTCTTCCAGTACAAGTAGCTGTTCCTTCTACAATGTATGTTCCTGCAGACACATTAATGTCACCTGTCGACACTGTACCAGTCCATATGGTAGCATTAGTAGTAAGAACGTCTACGTAACTCGAGTCAGTAGCACTGGTGTATTTCAAGTAGGTTATTTTTCTGATGACTTTTACAGTGATGTCGTAGATATTTGAGGCGGCTAAGTCATTACCCTTAACGCTCTTGGTATAATTGTTAGTGCCATCGGTGGCGTTGACAGTGACGGTCTGACTACCGGCGATAGGCTTCATGGCCACGTAGATAGTGGACAGCGTCGACGTATTGACAGTATAGGTGTTCGTACCATCGCCGATGGTCAGTTTGGTGACGGTGTTGGTGATGTCAGCGTCGGAGGTGTTCTTGATGGTGAACTTGCCGATGGTCAGTTGGTTCTCGAGCGTTGCCGTGGATGGGAGATTGCCCTGGGCAGTCATCGTGCCGTCGAACGCAGCGAGGTCGAGGTTGCTGGCAATTGTGGCAAATGTACCATCCTGCGTGGCGAGGGCGGCGTAGTTGATCGTTGCATCTTTATCCGGAGTCGTGGTCGATACATCATCGGCAACCATCGTGGCGGGATAGATATAGCGCACTTTGCCGCTGGCCTTCGGACTTGATAGCGTAACGGTAAACGTGGCATCCTTGCCGCTATTGGTAATATCAGCATCGGTAAGGGCTACGCTGACGGCCTTGGCGGTTCCGCTTTCCTGCTCGTATACCACGGCTATCTGGTCGCCTGCGGCGAAGGTCTTCACGCCAGCTTCGGTAAGGGCGCGCGTGGAGGCGCGCTCACCGAGACTGATGGTGGTCTTCATCGTCACAGTGCCGCTGGCTGCGGGCTGAACGTCTTCAACTTCCTCAGCGCAACCGCTAATCAAAGCGCCCATCATCATAAGGGCAAAGTATCTGATTGATAGTTTCATCTATGTCAGGTTGTTATATATTTAATCTGGATCCGCCTAAAAAGCGAGGGCTGAACGAACAACGCGTTTGCTTACCTTTAGATCGGTGGACCAACTACCGCTGCTAAACCAGTAAAGAAGCGCCCATTGGGGACTACTCTCAGTAGACGCCCAGCAGAGTTTATACCCCAAGGATGCTTTAGACCTCAGGGTTTCGTAGCCACCAGAAGCGGTTATCATCTTATCCCACTGACCGCCGCTCGGCAGAAACCATTCACTTGTACCTATGGGATGAGAACCACTGTTGTAGTTTCTGGCAGCATTGGCTGCATCGTGGGTATGAGTAGCATGACCGACGAGCGCATCGGTATTGGCAATGCCAGCCATGTCAGTCTTCACTTCAGCCTCAGTTTTATATTGAGTTGTCAGGCAAAGAGCTGTCATCTGAGAACACCACGCAGCTGTATTACCGCCGTTGGCATCCGTCAACGCCAGGGCCAGGCCATGCTTGTAAGCAGTGTTAGAGGGGCTTGTTTCTGCATCATTGCCCAGATAGCAAATCAAAGCCACGGGAGTCTTGCCAGCTGTTGTGGCAGCGTCTTTCGAAGCATAGACACTACCATCACTACAGAACACATTACCGATTGCTAATTCTACCATCGACACGCTGATAGAATACAAATTGCCGGCTGCAAGAGTATTTCCTGTAGCAGTCTTGAAATAAGTTTTCGAATCAGTTGTAGTGGCGGTAGTGGCGATATCACCACTGGTCGGCTTCATCGCTACATAGATAGTAGAAAGCGAAGATGGTTTCACAATATAAATATTGGTTCCGTCGTTGACAGTTAGGCTGTTAACGGTGTTAGTGATGTCGTCGGTGGCGCTGTTCGTGATGGTGAACTTGGCGATGGTAAGAGGGTTGACGAGCGTTGCTGCAGGGAGAACGGCCTGAGCAGTCATTTCGCCATCGAAGACTGAGAGGTCGAGGTCGCTAGCAATCTTGTCAAATGTGCCGACCTGCGTGGCGAGGGCATCATATTTGATGGTCGCATCATCGTTAGGCGCAGTCGTTGTAACTACGGTTTCTGCAGCTCTCGAGGCAGGATAGATGTAGCGCACGGGAGTACTGGCCTTGGGGTTGGTGAGCGACACGGAGAACGTGGCGTTTTGGGCGTTGGTAGCATCGATATCATCGGTGGTGAGGGCGGCGCTCACGGCTTTTATGGTTTCGCCAGACGTGTTCTGATAAATCACGGCTATCTGATCGCCGGCGGCGAAGGTCTTTTTACCATCGGCATCGAGAGCGCGCGTGGATGCGCGCTCATCGAGCGTGATGGTGGTCTTCATCGTGACAGTGCCGCCTGCTGCATCGGGGAGCAGCGGGGTGTCTGTGGCCAGATCGTCGCTGGAGCAGCCCGCCGTCATGGCGCCCACCAGTGCGAGGGCGGCCATGGGCAGAAATATCTTGTTCAGTTTCATAGTCTTCATTTTGTTAAATAAATAATTATTCGAGCATCGCTCCCGGCTGGATCAGAGAACCGTCCCCTGATCCAATTACCAGGTCTGCGTGCCGCCATTGTTATAGTTCTGAACGCCTGAAGTGGGTTTTACGGTCAGCGTGTATTGGGCATAGTTAGGCGAATACTCATAGTTCTTGGCATCGGATACGGTGGCAGTGATGATAGCCGTGCCTGCACCCTTGATGGTTACTTCGCCAGTAGATGAGTTGACCTCAGCCACAGCGGTGGCATTAGATGAATAGGACACTGTGCCATCGCCCGTCTTTGTCGCCTCGTTCTTAAAGGCTGCTTCGCCGTATTTCTTCGTGATCTCGGTAGTGGTGAAGCTGATGCTGCCAGCGATCTTTGAAATCTCCACTGTGGCAGAGCCAGTAACCGTTTTGTAATTATCCTTTGTCACCTGGTAATATACGGTTTTTGTACCAGCGTCCGTATAGGTAGGACTGGAGGTAAGATCGTATACACCCTCAGTAGTACCATACATGATGGTGGCGCCCGATGGAGAGGTAACCGTAACCGTAATACCATGGGCATTACCATCGTAAGGTTTGCTATAGCCGCTAGCGCTTACCGACATACTGGCCTCGTTGATGATAACCGTCTCAGAACCAGTAACGGTGGTGAAGCCAGTCTTGGTTACCTGGTAATACACTTTATAAGTACCGACATCCGTATAAGTGGGACTAGAGGTTTTATCGTAATTGCCCTCAGTTGTGCCGTATTTGATGGTGGCGCCTGAGGTGGCGGTAACGGTGATACCGTGGGCAGCACCATCGTATACGTCGTTATAGCCCTTGGCAGTTACGCTCAAGGTGGCCGTGCCTACGCCGAGAGCGAAGCTGACTGACTTCGTGGCGTAAGTGTAATTAGTGCCGTCGGTAACGGTGGCCTTGATGGTGGCATCGCCGTTGCCCTTGATGGTAACCAAGCCTGTAGAAGCGTCAACCTCGGCCACGGCTTTATTAGATGACTCGTAGGTCACTGCGCCATCGCCCGTGTTGGTAAGCTTGTTGGTGAAGGGATCGTTGCCGAAGGTCTTGCTGACGCTGGACTCGGCAAAGCTGATGGTGGCAGCTGCCTTAGCGATCTCTACCGTCTTAGAGTCAGAAATGGTGGTATAGCCTTCCTTGGTCACCTGGTAATACACGGTGTATGAGCCGGCATCGGTGTAAGTAGGACTGGCGCTGAGGGTATAACTGCCAGCCGCGGTGCCGTACTTCACGGTGGCGCCATCGGGAGCAGCCACTGTGACGGTGATGCCGTGGGCTGCGCCATCGTATGTGCCAGTATAGCCCGTGGCCGTAACGGTCATGGCGGCCGTTCCTACGCCGAGGGTGTAAGTGGCGGTCTTCGTGGCATAAGTGAATTTCTCGCCATCGGTCACGGTAGCCGTGATGGTGGTTGTGCCGTTGCCCTTGATGGATACTAAGCCGGTTGCAGCATTGACGGTAGCCACGGCGGGATCAGACGAAGAGTAAGTCACTGTGCCGTCGCCCGTGTTGGTAAGGTCGTTGATAAAGTCGGCATCGCCGAAGGTCTTGCTGACGCTGGATGTAGCGTAGCTAATGGTAGCGGCCTTCTTCTCCGGGTTAGATGAATTGGATGTGTTCTGCGTTGGGCGGCTCCACTCGCCAAAAATGTCGTCGAACATGCCCTCGCATGAGGTCAGCATCAGGGGCACTGCCAGCATGAGCATGCCTCCCATGAATAGTTTGATTGATTGTTTCATAAGTTTTATATTTTAATTTAATTATTTGTTTATTCGGTTTATATCTCGGGGAACATCCTGTCAGGATCAATCGTTGCCGGAGACTACTGCAGGTCCTTCATCGACTTCGGCTTTGAAGTAATGCTTGGTAGAGGTGGTGAATTCTGGCAATAATGCCTCGCCCCAATTGCTCAAGTCATCGGTGGCGAAGAAGCCAATATTACACCCTTCGCCCTTAGCGAAGTAACCCTTGATGGCCTGGCCGTTAGGAGCTTTCGCAGTTACTTTGCCACCATAAACAGTAAGGGTGCCAAAGTTATTTTCTTCGCCAACACAAATTGCATTAGAGTTATCGCTAATAGCCTCCAATTCGCCTCCATATATAGTCATATTATTATCTGTGTACGTATCAATAGTAGGGGCAGATCCAGATGACTTTGCTGTGAACTTGCCGCCATACATCTTGAGGTTAAAAGTATGATTATTTTTAGTAGAAGACTCTACGTTACCACCATGAATCACGAAATCAGAAAAATTACAGAGTCCATAGCGATTAGTTGTTAAGATCAGTTTGCCCGTACCTTCCTGGCCATAAATGGTAAACGCATTACCTGTTCCTTCTATGCGTCCATTGACCGTCAATGTACAGCCGTCACACAGAATCAGATTGACATTGCCTTTGAGACCGATATCGCCATTAATGGTTACATCTTCTTTAACCAGATAAGTACCTGCATTCCAACATATAGTCGACGACGACGAAGTAACCAGATTAAATTGGTCGCGGGTTATATCTTTTGACACCAACTTACGATCAGTAGCATCCCAAGAGTATTCTTGGAAAGTAATCTCATTAAATCCTTTCAGATAATATTCTCTACCCAGAGTGCCCACTTTATCCTTGAGCTGTACAGGTGTTCCGTTTTTATCTACCAGGTATCCGGAATAACCATTTACTGTAAAGTAAACCTGTGATTTTTTGTAATCACCCTCCAAGTATGTACAACCATTATGATGTGCATGTTTAATAACTTTATCCCAAATAGCTCCAACTTCGTAATATACATCGCCCAAAAATAAAACTCCTCCAGGGGTCTTCAGCCTGATATTGACGAAATCTTTTTTAACAACTTTGGTAGATGCCTTGATACCATCAACGCTCACCGATTGAAAATTCGATTTTCCATCATAAGTATAGTTCGTTACCTGTTCGCAAGTTGCCACATTGATCGTAACATCTATTCGTGTCTGATTATTCTGATTCACCTGAATGCGGAGTAATTGCGCACCTGTGGTTGATTGCGGATCCGGTATCGAATATGCATAGGGGTCAGGATAACGGTCTCTACTTTCTGCCCTCGTCATAGCCCCGGCGGCGGGGGTGGTGCTTTGCAAGATGTACTCATCGCCTTCCCTCTTGAAGGTAGAGGTGTATCCCACGCCGTCGATGGTGTAATTGATGGTGACGATGGCGTTTGCTACGAGGGCTTTACTGAGGTCAGAGAGGCTTTTGGTAGCATTTACCGTGATATCGTAGATGTTTGAAGCCTCTAAGGTCTTCCCCTTTACGATCGAGTAGTAATCTGTACCGGCAGTGGCATCGACTACGACGATTTGAGAACTGGTGACGGGCTTCATGGCCACGTAGATGGGACCTGCGGCTGCCGCGCGACTGACAGTATAGACGTTCAAGCCATCGCCGATAATCAGCTTCGTAACACTGCTGGTCAGATCGCTGCCGCCATCGTTGTTCTTGATGGTAAACTCGCCGATGGTAAGAGGATTGGTGAGCGAAACTGTGGATGGGAGATTACCCTGGGCAGTCAACGAGCCATCGAACGTGGCGAGGTCGAGTTTGCTGGCAATTGAGGCAAACGTGCCATCCTGCGTGGCGAGGGCGGCGTAATCGATCGTGGCGTCATCGTTAACGGCTACGTCAGTGGCTACGGTTGCTGCAGCTCTCGAGGCGGGATAGATGTAGCGCACGGAGGTACTGGCCTTCGGATTAGTGAGCGACACGGTAAATGCAGCATTCTTGCCACTATTAGTGATATCGGCCGCAGTCAACTCGGCGCTCTCGGCCTTTACTGTTTCGCCAGCCGTGTTCTGATAAATCACGGCTATCTTGTCGCCCGCGGCGAAGGTTTTTGTACCGTCGGCTGCGAGGGCGCGGGTGGATGCGTTCTCACTAAGGCTAACGGTGGTCTTCATGATCACGGTGCCACCAGCTGAGGGTTGAAGGTCTTCAATCTGCTCAGCGCAACCGCTTATCAATGCGCCCATCACCACGAGGGCTAAGTTTCTGATTGATTGTTTCATCTATGTTTTATTCTTTTGGTTTTGCTACGTAGAATATCTTCAGGCCCGACCATGCTGCGGGGATGGCAGCGTCGGAAGCGAGGTGGACCACGCCCTTGCTGCTGCCGCTGATGGCGTAGAAGTCGTAGCCACTTGCATCTTTGCCACCCATGTACAGCACCACACTGGTGAGCGATTTCTCTGTGCAGATCTTCTCGGCCAGCGGTTTGGCATAAGTCTCGGTAACAGCCTCGGCATAAGGTGAGATATCGCCTACGAGCGCTGCAATACTTCCATATGAAACCATATCGGCCGTAATATCCATGTCTTCGCCTAACTTGGCATAGAGTGCACTGATCTCTTCGTCGGTGGGCACATAGGCGGGTACACCTTCTTCGGCCTTGAAGTATTTCTTTGAACTGGTACCCGCTGTGATTTCCGTCCAGTCCGTACCATTGTCGCTCTCAGAGAATATGATGTCGGTAACGCCTTCGCCCCTGGCGAATTTGCCTTTGATGGCTTGGCCTTTAGGAGCACTGGCGGTTACTTTGCCGCCATAAACGGTAAGGGTGCCGGGGTTAGCATCACTGCCAACAACAATAGCGTTAGCGTAAATAACAGCGCCACCGCTACAGTTAAAAGCTTCCAGCTCGCCACCGTATATAGTCATATTTTTACCAACGCGCGTTTTAATAACCGGATCACTGCTATTTACCTTTGCTGAGAACTTACCACCATACATCTTTAAATTAGACAAATCATTACATACTACAGAAGAAGTCTCAATGTTACCACCATGAATCACGAGATCGGGAATATCATAAATACCTTTAGCTAATGAAGACGAAGACAAACTCAATTTGCCTGTACCTCCAGCCTGGCCATAAATGGTTAATGATCCATTTCCACAAAGACTTCCATTAACCTTCAATGTACAGCCGTCACACAGAATCAGATTGACATCGCCATCGCAGGAAATGGTGCCATCGATGGTTACATCATGATCAACCACATACGTACCAGCTTCCCATTTTACGGACTCATCTGACGAGAAAACAATCTTGCAGTTGTCGAAAGTCTTGTCGCTCGTCACTACCTTATAATTTGTTTCATCCCATGACCGTTCTTTGCAAGACACAGGGATATACTGTATCAGATAATATGATTGATATTCACCGACTACATCCGATGGAAGAACTTTAATATAAGTATTATCATCATGACATAAAACACCCTTCTGGACGTCCCTTTCATCAATGCAAGTGAAATAAACTGCATCGCTTGTTATCTCAAAATGTATTTCATTACTTAGATCTTTTATTCGGCGAGAGAAATCCACCCATGTTTCACCTTTTTTCACATCAAAGTTTGCAGTTTTCCAAGCCGTATATCCAATTCTACTCCAAATTTCTATAGAAGAATAATTGCTCGGTTTTTTCAAGTTGGCTTGTTGGCCATTCACACCTACGCCTACAATCTCCGACCCAGAGGAAGCGTAGTTCGTGATCGTTTCGCAGGTTTCCGTCTCGATCGATACATCGAGTTTTAACTGTTCATTATTATAAAACTTAAAATTTAATATATTCTTAGCTTTAACTACCATTCCACTGCAAACAGGATGGGCTAATGACCTCGTCATGGCGCGGGTGGCTGCTGCGGCTGGTGAGAGTTCTATGAACTCATCGCCCTGCTTCTTCAGTGTTGAGGTGTATTTCACGCCGTCAAGGGTGTAAGTGATGGTGATGACGGCGCCTTCTTCGAGGGCGGAACTGAGGTTATCGAGGACTTCCTCCTTAGTGGGCTCATTGTTTTGCTGGCCTGTGGGCCTACTCCACTCGCCGAAAATATCGTCGAACGCTCCCTCGCACGAGGTTATCACCAGGGGCCATGCCATCATGAGCATGCATCCCACTAAAAGTTTGAATAGCTGTTTCATTTTGTCAGGTTGGTTTATTTTTAATTATTCGGCGGCGAAGATACAAAATATCTTCGAAAAAAACAAATTATTTACAAAAAAAGTAATACACTGCGTTACAATGATAGCGCTAGCACTTCATCACACAGCTCACAAACGGTGGAGCGATGGGTGATGAAAAGCTATTGCCATTCACCGGCAGCGTCACGCTCACGCCATCCTTCACCAGTCTGATGGCCTCTTCTATGATAAAATTATCAGTCATAACTGTCAACTATCAACTGTCAACTTACAAAGTTTTGCGGCAGCCTCATCGGGCAGGCATTCCAGATGCCACATGGGCACTGAAGAAGCCAGCGCATTCTGCGTAAAATGCAGTCCATCGGCAATCTCCGAATCCCAGCGCTTACCGCTGATACTCTCCATCAGCGCCACATACGCATGGATGCCGCTGAGAGGGATGATCTTGTTATAAGGCGCCTGACTCAGCATGACTCACCACGGCAGCATGGAATAGCACCGTTCCCTTATCGGCCGTAGACAGGGCGAAGAGTGCCTCATCGCCCGTCACACTGAACACGTGTCCTGCAACCTCGTAGTATGCCATCATCCTTGATTAAACGCTTTTTCTTTTGCTACCTTGCGGTACTCGGAGGGGGTCATCTTGAACTTGTCGCGGAAAAGGGTGGTAAAATGGCTGCGACTGGCAAAGCCGCTCTGCTCGATGATGAGTCCAACGGGATCGGTGGTCTGAGCCAGCAGGTGGGCGGCATGGCGCAGGCGCCAGTCGTCGAGGAAATCGCCAATGGTAAGTCCGTCGGCGCACTCGCGGATGGCAGCGGCCACGGCATTATAGTTGGTGCCGAGTTTCTGGGCGAGCGACTCGCGATTAAGATCGCTATCGGTATAGGACTGCTCCTCGCGCATGAGTTGGCAGATGCGGTTGTAGAGCTGCTGCGACGCTGAGAGGGCTGTCTGCGGCTGGCGGCTCAGGGCCTGCTGGCGTTCGTCGGCCTCGCGCATGAGCTGCTGAACGGTGTCGAACAGCTGGCGGTTCTTATCCTGCAGACGGCGATGGGCCAGCGTGATGCGCCAGAGGAACACGATGACGGCCACGAGGAACGCCACGAGGGCTATGATAATAATCAGGTGGATGCGGGCTTCGGCCTCCTTCTCCTTCAGTTCCATCTCCTTCTCCTGGGTCTGGAACTGCTGGGCATACTGAAGGGTTTCCTGCTGGCGCTGGCGCTGCACGAGACTATCGGAGAGCACGTTATGGCGCTGGAGCACCTCGTAGGCCTCCTTGTAACGGCCGGCATTGCCAATGCCCTGGGAATAGAGATCCAGGAGGGATACGTAATCGTCGGAGATGGTGTCCTGTTTTTCGCGGTAGAGGGGCTCGAGTTCGTCGTAGATCTGCTGGGTATGAACGGCATCGCCCGAGAAGGCGTAATAGTTCATGATATCGGTGAGGTAATCAGGACCTACCTTGTCTCTGATCTTCTCGAAGGCCTCGGCGGTCTGACGGGCTTCGTCCTTGCGGCCCATGGCCCACTGACAATAAGCCATGACGCCATAGGTGAGCGCACGGGTCTCATCGCAATAGCCCTTGGGGGCAGTGGACACCTCGCGCTCAATACGATCCACAATCTCGAGGCGCTCCTTGAGCAGTTCCACGGCGCGGGCATTATTGCCACGCTCGGCCAGTCGGCGGGCGGTATTGCCAAGATTAGAGCTCAATACGGGCAGGGGTTTCCAGTCGGTACGCGCCTGTTCGCGAAGCATATCGAGCGATCGGTCGATATACTCCATGCCGCTGCCATACTGCGTCTTCTCCATCATAAAGCCCACCTCGAAATAGAAGTCGGCCTCCTTACGCAGGTCGCCGATGCTATGGGCACGCTGGGCACCCTCCATGCAATACTGAATGGCCTCGGGAAAGGATTCGCGATTCATACGCAGGATGGACACCAACTGACTGAGGGCTTGGATGTAATGGGCGCTGTCGCCGGAGAGTTGGGTGCTGTTGAGCACCAGCTTGGTATAGGAGATGGCCTTGTCGAAGTCTTGGATAGCCTTATTATCGTAGTAGATGAGTCCTCGACGCAGGTTGGCCTCGTCGGCTGTCATCACACCTCGCATCTCGGCCGTATCGAGCATGCGGAGGGCGAGCTCGGGCTCCTGGATGTAATACATGCGCACGTTCTCCCACATATAGGTACTGTCGGCACCAGAAACTTCACGGCTACCCCTGCCACCAGTGCAGCTGACGGCCATGGCAGCCACGATCAGGAATACATAAACCAGTTTATTCATGAGTTGATTAATTTTTTGATTCTGCGTGCAAAGTTAGTACAAATTGAGTAAAAATCCAAATGATTTGTAACATAAATGCTTATTTTTTGTATCAAAATGGTACTTGTGCGGCATGAGAACAAAGTTGTGCGCCATGAGAACACACTTGCAAAATACTATATGTAACTTTGCAGCGTGATTTGAAACCAAACCGATATGACCGTAACATTCATCATAGCAGTGGCCCTCTCGACGGTTCTGATGCTCATCTTCATCGGACTGGCACTGGCCGTGGCTTATTATCGCTGGCGTACCGCCGAACTGATGGCAGGCATCAGCATTTACATACGCAAGAACTGGATGATGGAACAACAGATAGGAGAACTTAAAAAACAAATTAATCACATTATTAATAAAGAGGTATGAGAAAGATGATGATGATGGCAGTGGTGGCGTGCTGCGCAATGATTTCAACCGTATTAACCGCCTGTAACAATGCAGAAAAGCCCGTAGCTTCGGTGGAACAAACGGAGCTGCTAATTGACCTCGACTCGATTATGATTGTGCCTTACATGGCATTCGGTGCATCGCTCGACGAAGTGGAGAAGCACATGGAAATGGTTCATGATGACTACAAAGTAGAGCAGACCGACTCGCTGGTGTGCTACGAAGAGGAAGGGACGACCACTTACGGACGATGCTATGAAAGGGGTAACCGACAAATCAGATTCGGTTTCGACGACGCCGAGGGCAGCAGTCTGGCGTACACATCGTACGACTACTTCTTTCCCGTAAGGCTGGAGTCGATCATGACCGAACTGGAAAGAAAAGGATTTGAAAACAAAGGAGAAGTGAAGTTTGATGATGATAATGCCGACATCTGCTACCTATTCCTCTCGGCCGACGAAAAGACAGAGGTTCTGCTATCGAAGTGCGAGAGGAATGGTGGCAGCTGGGCTATTTGCTTCCAACCCACAGATATAAATGACCTTAACCATATCGTGACGCGGCATGAAGTGATTTTGTTTATCAACAACATTAAGAAAACAATCCTATTATAAAAGAGGTGTAGATACTTAAAGAATGTTAATTGGCCTGTTTTCGTCGATAAATCTTGGCGAAAAGGAACAATAATAGTAACTTTGCACACCAATTCCGAAGGGACGATAACTGCGTCATATAATCCATGTCCCATTAGGTATTGTTTTCATAATGGCTTTCCCGCAGCGATGCGCGATAATAATTTGGAAAAATTACAGAAAAATTAGTTATTGTATTATCGGGTCCTCAGTGATGAGCACCCGTTTTTTTTGCGTTTTATTTGGAACTTTGAAGATTATTGACTATCTTTGTGGCCTAGAATAAGAACCCAAAACTAAAGAGACGTATGAAGGAGAACGAGAATGAGAGAAGAATGAGTCGCAGAGACTTTCTGCGCCGCATGGGTGTGGGCGCAGGCAGCGCTGTGGCCATGAGTGTGCTGGGTCCGCTGCGTGCGCTGGCACAGGATGAGAAGGCTGCAGCACCACAGAACCGCATGACCTATCGCGTGCAACACGGAACGGGCGAGCAGATATCGCTGCTGGGATTCGGCATGATGCGCCTGCCCAACAATCAGGAGGAGGTGAACCAGCTGGTGGACTATGCCATAGCCCACGGCGTGAACTACTTCGACACGGCGCCGATGTACATGGGCGGACAGTCGGAGGTGCTGACGGGTAATGCCCTGAGCCGTCATCCCAGAGATAAATACTTCGTGGCCACGAAGATGTCGAACCAAAGGAACAACCTGTGGGACTTTGAGACATCGAGGCAGATGTACCTGCAGTCGTTCCAGCGTCTGAAGGTGGACCACATAGACTACTACCTGCTGCACAGCATAGGCGGCGGAGGCATGGAAACGCTGAACGGGCGATTCTTCGACAACCATCTGCTGGAATTCCTGCTGAAGGAGCGCGAAGCCGGACGCATACGCCATCTGGGATTCTCGTATCATGGCGACGTGAAGCCCTTCGACTGGCTGCTCGACCACAACGACGACTACCACTGGGACTTTGTGCAGATACAGATGAACTTCCTAGACTGGCGACACGCCTCGCTAAACACCAACGGATGGCGAAAGGATGCCGATGCGGAGTATCTCTATAATAAATGTGAGAAACTGGGCATTCAGTGCGTGGTGATGGAGCCGCTGAGGGGTGGCGCCTTCGGCAAGATGGCCAAGGAACTGACGAACCAGCTGAAGGCGGTACGTCCGGATGACTCGACGGCGCGATGGGCATTCCGCTGGGTGGGTTCGCATCCGAACATTCTGACCACACTGAGCGGCATGAACAAGATGGCGCATCTGAAGGAGAACGTGGAGACATTCTCGCCCCTGGAGATCTGTACGGAGAAGGAGAACGCGCTGCTGGAGGAGATAGCCGACAAGATGGCTGGATTCCCCACGATACCCTGCACCACATGCGCCTATTGTATGCCTTGTCCTTACGGCGTGGATATTCCTGGTAACTTTGCCTACTACAACGAGGCTGTAAACACGCATATACTGCCCCTGCCGGAGAAGGGAACACCGGAGTATGCGGAGAAGAAACAGCAGTTTGCCGACGGGCTGCGCAAGGCGCTGCCTAACGTGGAGGCATGGGCCAGAAGCTGTGCGGACTGCGAGGAATGTCTGCCGAAATGTCCGCAGTCCATTCGCATTCCGAACCAAATGGCCAGAATCGTTGAATTACTGAGAAAGAGATGATTATAAGGGGTTAGAAATATCTCTAACCCCTAACCACTAACCACTATTTTTGAGCGAAGCGCTCAGCCTGCTGGCGAATGAGCTCGGTATCGTTGAAATAGTCGATACGCATGGCCTTACGAACCTCGTCCATGGTCTGAGCACCCACCTCGCGGGCCTGCTCTGTACCCTTCTTCAGGATGTTGTAAATCTCGGGAATATCCTTCTCGAACTCGGCACGGCGCTGGCGCATGGGCTCGAGGAACTTATTGAGCACCTGATTGAGGAACTTCTTGCACTTCATGTCGCCCAGACCACCACGACGGTAGTGATCCTTCAGCTCGTCGAGGTTCTGATACTCAGGCCAGAACTCGGCAAAATCGGCATCGCATGAGAAGGCGTCGAGATAGGTGAACACGGCGTTGCCCTCTACATGGCCGGGATCGTTGAGATTCACGTGCTCAGGGTCGGTATACATAGAGCGTACCTTCTGCCATACATCGTCGGCAGAGTCAGAGAGGTAGATGCAGTTGCCCAGCGACTTCGACATTTTCTCCTTACCATCGGTGCCAGGCAGGCGACGAGCGGTGAGGTTCTCAGGCAGCAGGATGTTGGGCTCTACCAATACGGGAGCATACACCTGGTTGAAGCGGCGTGCCAGCTCGCGGGTAACCTCGAGCATCGGCTCCTGATCCTCGCCAGCGGGAACGGTGGTAGCCTTGAACAGCGTGATATCAGCTGCCTGTGACACAGGGTAGCAGAAGAAGCCGAGGGGAATACTCTCGCCCTCGAAACCACGCATCTTTACCTCGGTCTTCACAGTGGGATTGCGCTGTACACGGCTCACTGACACGAGGTTCATGAGATAAGTGGTGAGCTCGGCGAGTTCAGGAATCTGACTCTGGATGAAGAGCACACACTTCTCAGGATCGAGACCAGCGGCAAGGTAATCGAGTGCCACCTCTATGATGTTCTGACGGATTTTCTCTGGATTGTCGGCGTTATCGGTGAGTGCCTGAACGTCGGCCATGAACACGAACATACGATCGAAATCGCCCTCATTCTGCAGCTGGACACGGCGGCGCAGTGAACCAACGTAGTGTCCGAGGTGGAGTTTTCCGGTGGGGCGGTCACCGGTAAGAATTACTTTTCCCATATTTTTTATACCTTAATTTTCAAATTTGGGTGCAAAGGTAGTGCAAATTGAGCGAAAAACCAAATTTATTTGAGTTTTTCCGAAATGCAGCCTACCTTCGATTTTCAAAATGAAGCTCAAAGTTAGTTATTTTTTGGCACGAATTACACGAATTACGCAAATTTATTTTCCCTTCTGCATAAATATTGCAAAAAATTACTGCAAAGCGAAGGCTTTTTAAATAATAATATGTATCTTTGCGCAAAATTTGGAAATAAAACGATTAACTCGACAATGTTTAACAAGGAAACTTACACGAAACGCCGTGCGGAACTGAAGAAACTGGTTGGCAATGGCGTTATCATACTCTTCGGCAATAACGAGGCACCAGCCAACTATCCGGCTAACACCTTCGCGCCGATGGTGCAGGACTCTTCGTTCCTCTATTATTTCGGCCAGCACCGCGATGGACTGGTAGGTGTGATTGACATCGACAACGATGTGGAGATGCTCTTGGGCGACGACATCGATGTGGAGGATATCGTGTGGATGGGTTACACCCCGTCGGTAGCCGATCTGGCTGCTGAGGTAGGTGTTACCAAGACCGCCCCGATGGCAGAGTTGAAGGTTATTTGCGACAAAGCAAAAGGCCGTGCCATCCACTTCCTGCCACCTTACCGCCACGACATCATGATTCAGATCATGGACCTGCTGGGCATCCATCCATCGCAGCAGAAAGAAAAAGCATCACTCGCTCTGATTCAGGCAGTTGTAAAGATGCGTTCAACAAAAACACCACAAGAGATTGAGCTCATAGAGAAGGCCTGCGACGTGGGTTATGCCATGCATACCACAGCCCAGTTGCTGATTCGTCCGGGTGTGACAGAACGCTTTGTAGCCGGACAGGTGGATGGTGTTGCCCGCTCATTATCGCTGGGTAATGCATTCCCCACCATCTTCTCGCAGCATGGTGAGATTATGCACGGATCGCCCTCAGATGCATTGCTGGAGGCAGGGCGCATTGTGATCTGCGACGCAGGTAGTAATTATCAGGACTACAGCTCTGACCATACGCGTACCATGCCTGTAACGGGTAAGTTCACCCAGCGCCAGCTGGAGATTTACTCCATCGTAGAGGCCTGTCACGACTACGTGCTCGAGGTGGCCAAGCCGGGCGTGAAATATATGGATGTACACTTTGCCGTGTGCCGACTGATGACTGAGCGCTTGAAGGATCTGGGTCTGATGAAGGGCGACACCGACGAGGCTGTTGCTGCTGGTGCTCACGCCATGTTCCTGCCTCACGGACTGGGACACATGATGGGTATGGACGTACACGACATGGAGGGACTGGGACAGATTTACGTGGGTTACGACGAGGAGACTCGCCCCAATCTGGAGCAGTTTGGCACCAACTGTCTGCGCATGGGCCGCAAGCTGGAAGAGGGCTTTGTATTAACCGACGAGCCCGGCATCTACTTCATTCCAGCCCTCATCGACGACTGGAAGGCCAGCGGACACTGCAAGGAGTTCCTGAACTTCGACAAGCTGGAGACTTACAAGGACTTCGGCGGCGTGCGCATTGAGGACGACATCCTCATCACCAAGGATGGTTGCCGATTCCTCGGCAGCAAGCGCATTCCGTATCATCCGGAAGAACTCGAGGCCTTCATGGCGGACAACATGAAAGATTAAACATGAAACATTAAACATAGTATTGTATGAAGAAGGTTTTAACACTCGCACTCGTGGCCTTGATGGCCCTCAGTGCATCGGCTGCCAAGAAGAAGGAAGCCACCAAGAACGCTAACAAGCCCGTATTTACAACCATTAAGGAAAACCCCATTACCAGCGTGAAGGACCAGAACCGCTCGGGTACCTGCTGGGACTACTCTACCCTCTCGTTCTTCGAGGCTGAAATCCTGAAGGCTACTGGCAAGACCTACGATCTGGACGAATCGTTCGTAGCCAACAAGACCTACATGGAGCGCGCCATTCAGGTGGTTCGTTTCCACGGCGACTGTCAGTTTGCTCAGGGCGGAAGTGCTGAGGACGTGCTCGCCACAATGAAGGCTCACGGTATCATTCCCCAGGGCATCATGCCTTTCCCCGGCTCGCTGTATGGCGACTCGCTGAACAACTTCAATGAGTTCTTCTCAATCCTTGAGCCATACGTTGACGCTGTAGCCAAGAACAAGGCAAAGAAGATTTCGAACGCATGGAAGAACGGTCTGCAGGGCATTCTCGACGCCTATCTGGGCAAGTGTCCTGAGAAGTTCACTTACGAGGGCAAGGAGTATACCCCGAAGAGCTTCATGGCTTCGCTGGGCATCAACCTCGACGACTACGTAAGCATCACCAGCTACACTCACCATCCCTTCTACACAGGCTTTGCCGTAGAGGTACAGGACAACTGGCGCTTCCCACTCTCTTACAACGTGCCCATGGACGAGATGATGCAGATTATCGACAACGCCGTAGAGCAGGGTTACACCGTAGCCTGGGGTGGCGATGTATCAGAGGACGGATTCACCCGCAAGGGTCTGGCTTACGCCATCGACTCCAAGAAGACTCAGCAGAGTCTGCAGGGCAGCGACATGGCCCGCTGGCTGAAGATGACCACCGAGAAGAAGCGCAACATCATCGACTCACTGGGTTGCACTGTTCCTGAGATTGTACCTACACAGGAGATGCGTCAGGAGCGTTTCGACAACTGGGAGCTGACCGACGACCACGGCATGCTGATTTACGGTGTGGCTAAGGACCAGAACGGCAAGGAGTACTACATGGTGAAGAACTCATGGGGTGAGACTGGTGACTACAAGGGAACCTGGTATATGACCAAGGCCTTCATCGCTGCCAACACCATGGATTTCCTCATCAACAAAAATGCTATCCCAGCAGAGATTCGTAAGAAACTCGGCCTCTGATATCATATAAAATAGGTAAAAAACGGCATAATCTGTTAAATTTTCGACAGATTATGCCGTTATTTCATTTTTTATGCTTACCTTTGGGCGCTATCTTGGGTTATTGTACCCTGTAGCCACTAAAGCGACAAGAATAAAAAAATAAATATATTAATGCATTTCAAATGGAATTACGAACCACCTACATCAGAACGACAGACGGCGGCTAAAGAGCTGGGAGAGAAGATTGGGATGAGCCCAATCCTCGCAGACCTGCTTATTCAGCGTGGCATCAAAACGGAGAGCGCAGCCAAGCGTTTCTTCCGTCCGATGTTAAATGAGCTGATAGATCCGTTCCTGATGAACGACATGGACGTGGCGGTTGACAGACTCAATGATGCCATGGGGCGCAAAGAGCGAATCATGGTGTATGGCGACTACGATGTCGATGGATGTACGGCGGTAGCTTTAGTGTACAAATTTCTCCAGCAGTTCTATTCCAACATAGAATACTATATCCCTGACCGTTATGAAGAGGGATACGGTATCAGCAAAAAAGCGTTGGACTATGCGGCGGAGAAGGGTATCAAACTTGTTATTGTGCTCGATTGCGGCATTAAGGCAATCGATGAAATAGCCTATGCCAAGAGCTTAGGCGTAGATTTCATCATCTGTGATCACCACGTGCCCGATGACGAACTGCCCGATGCTGTGGCCATTCTGAATCCAAAGCGCGTGGACTCTACCTATCCTTTCAAACACCTGTGCGGATGCGGCGTGGGATTCAAGTTCATGCAGGCCTTTGCCAAGAACAACGGCATTCCTTTCTCACGACTGATTCCCCTACTCGACTTCTGTGCAGTAAGTATCGCTGCTGACATCGTACCCATCATGGGCGAAAACCGCATTCTGGCTTTCCACGGACTGAAGCAGTTGAACACAGCGCCATCGGTGGGACTGAAATCGATCATCGAGATTTGCGGTCTGACGGGTCGTGAGATTACCATCAGCGACATTGTATTCAAGATAGGTCCGCGTATCAATGCATCAGGACGTATGCAGAACGGAACGGAAGCCGTTGACCTACTGGTGGAAAAGGATTTTGAAAAGGCACTGGCAGAGGCTAACCACATTAACGAATACAACGAGCAGCGCAAAGATGTGGACAAGCAGATGACGGAGGAGGCTAACCAGATTGTGGCAAAGCTCGAGAGTCAGAAGCACCACGCCAGTATCGTGCTTTACGACGAGAACTGGAAGAAGGGTGTGATAGGTATTGTGGCCTCGCGACTGACTGAACTGTATTATCGTCCCACAGTGGTGTTGACCAAGTTTAACGGCATTGCTACAGGATCTGCCCGAAGTGTGGCTGGCTACGATGTGTACGATGCCATCAAGAGTTGTCGCGACTTGCTGGAGAACTTCGGCGGACATACTTATGCCGTAGGACTATCGCTGAAAATAGAAAATATCCCTGAGTTCCGTCGCAGGTTCCAGAAATATGTTACCGAGCATATTCAGCCCGAGCAAACGGAGGCAACACTCGATATCAACGCTGTGATAGACTTCAAGGACGTGACGAAGAAACTGCATAACGACTTGAAGAAGTTTGCGCCTCACGGACCTGACAATCCCAAACCGCTGTTCTGTACCCGTAATGTTTACGACTACGGTACTTCGAAGGTGGTAGGCCGTCAGCAGGAGCATATCAAACTGGAGTTGGTCGACTCGAAGTCGAGCAACGTGCTGAATGGTATCGCCTTCGGACAGAGTGCAGCAGCTCGCTACATCAAGTCGAAGCGTTCGTTCGATATCGTCTACACCATCGAGGAGAATATCTACAAGCGTACTGAGGTGCAATTGCAGATTGAGGACATACAACCCAGCGAGGAATAATTGAAGATTGAAAATTGAAGATTGAAGATTATCAATCCATCCTCCGACAATATTGGGGTTACGATGATTTCCGTGGTATTCAGCGTGAAATCATCGAATCGATAGGTAGTGGTAACGACACGCTGGGACTGATGCCTACGGGTGGTGGAAAGTCGATTACTTTCCAGGTGCCCGCTTTGGCACAGGAAGGTACGTGTATCGTCATCACCCCACTCATAGCCTTGATGAAGGATCAGGTAGACAATCTGCGTCGGCGTGGTATTCGTGCTGCAGCCATCTACTCTGGTCTGACGCATGAGGAAATCATCACTACACTCGAGAACTGTATCTTCGGAGGCATACGTATTCTGTATGTCTCCCCAGAGCGACTTTCATCGGAACTCTTCCAGACGAAACTACGCCACATGAAGGTGAGTTTCATCACTGTTGACGAGGCACACTGTATCTCACAATGGGGCTACGACTTCCGTCCGTCGTATCTTGAGATAGCCAAAATCAGGAAGTTGTTGCCTGGTGTGCCTGTGCTGGCACTCACTGCCACAGCCACACCTCAGGTGGTGGAGGATATCCAAGAGAAGCTTGGTTTCCCTCCCGCTAATCAGACGGAAGAGAAACCGCATGTGTTCCGCATGAGTTTCGAGCGAAAGAACCTGGCTTATGTAGTACGCAATACTGCCGACAAGCGCGAAGAACTGATACACATTCTCAGCAGCATGAAGGGTTCTGCCATTGTGTATGCACGCAGTCGTAGGCGCACCAAGGAATTCGCTGACTTCATCAATGAGGCTGGCATCACTGCCACCTTCTATCATGCCGGACTCGACAGCGTGGTGAAGGACGACCGACAGAAAGCATGGCAGGAAGACAAGGTGAGAGTGATGGTGGCTACCAACGCCTTCGGTATGGGTATCGACAAGCCTGACGTGAGACTGGTGATACACATTGACAGCCCTGACAGCATAGAGGCCTATTTCCAAGAGGCAGGACGTGCCGGGCGTGACGGACTAAAGGCATACGCCGTGTTGCTATACAATAATGCCGACCAGCGAAAACTGGAAAAACGCATAGCCGACACCTTCCCTGAGAAAGACTATATCCGAGAGGTGTACGAGCATCTGGCCTATTTCTATCAGATAGGCGTGGGCTCAGGCTATAACCACACCTTCGAGTTTAATATCGATCAGTTCTGCCACACTTTCCATCACTTCCCCATTCAAGTGGACTCTGCCCTGAAGATTCTGACGAGGGCAGGCTACATAGAATACACAGAGGAACAGGATAACCAGGCGAGAGTGATGTTTACCGTGAGCCGCAACGACCTCTATCGTTTGGAGAACAACACGCCCAACGAGGAAAAGGTGATTACAACGCTATTGCGTAATTACGGCGGACTGTTTACGGACTATAACTATATAGACGAGGCATTTCTGGCTTCACAATGCGGTTTGCAGCCTCATCAGGTATACATGGTACTGAAAAGCCTGAGTCAGCGCCATATCCTGCACTTCATTCCCCAGAAGAAAACTCCCTACATACGCTATACCCAGCGTCGCGAGGACAAGGAGCATATACAACTGATGCCCGACGTCTACGAAAAGCGCAAACAACAGTATATTGAGCGCATTCATGCGATGGTGAATTATGCCGACTGCGATCATATCTGTCGGAGTCGTTATCTGCTCAGATACTTTGGCGAGGATAACGATCATGATTGCAGACAATGTGACGTATGTCTGTCGCATCGTCCACAGGGCATAGTGTCGGAGCCAAGTTTCAACACAGCCATGGAGCAGATTATTACTCTGCTTGAGGACGGGAAGCCCCACCCTATAACAGATTTGCGCGACATCCAGCTGCCTACTGCAGAACTGGATGCCGCGCTCGACTATCTCCTTAAGGAGGAGTATATCCGTCAGGAAGACGGCTTTATTGTTTCAACTCAGAATAAAATTTCCGATTAATTTTACCGTTATACGTTCTCTTGATAGCATCAACCTGCTCGTAAAGCAAGGGAACCTTATAAGCCTCAAGTTTTGATTTCAGGAAATGAGCCAAAGCCCGCTTGTCGAGCGTATTGCCTTCAGTCATAGCCACCAACAGTTTCAAGGCCTTTCCTGTGATGCGATGATCGACAGAGATACAGATACACTCTCTGACGCCTGGATACGACATTACTACATCCTCTACTTCCGTAGGAGCCACCTTGAAACCACCCACATTGATAACATCGCCCTCACGACCTGAGAGATGCAACATACCCTGTTCGTCAATACGTCCGATATCAGAAGTATAGATGGTATCGTTCTTCAAGATGGAAGCGGTTCGCTCTGGATCACCCACATAGCCCGTCATCAGCGTGTCGCCCTTACAGGCAATAAGGCCTTTCTCAGTGATGAATATCTGAGAATGCTGCATTGGACGTCCCAAACATCCGGCAATACACTGTCCGTCATTATAATTATAGGTACAGATGATACCGGTTTCTGTAGAAGCGTAGGTATTATATAATCTGGTCTTTGGCAACAGGCGGCAAAGCGTCTCCATATCGGCATGCGAGATAGCTGCAGCACCCGTCTCGATAAAATCCATTTTTTCTGCCAAAGCAGCCAACTTATCAGAACTGAACTCAATCAGGATCCTGATGCTGGCAGGAACCAGGAACGTAGCCATCTTCTCAGCAGGATAATCGAAAGCATCGAAGAACTTATTCATATCCTTCAGTCCGTCGACAATAATCAGTGTGGCTCCCAACAGGATCACGGGATACACCTTCGACAAACTGCCGATATGATTCATGGGACCATTGATGACGAACACCAACTCATGGCTAAAGCCCTGACCACCAATCAGATTCTCAGCATCGGCAACAATAGTACGATGGCTTATCATCACACCCTTCGACTTACCTGTGGTGCCTGTGGTATACAGCACGTCGGCCACACCATCTGGCGTAGTATAAGCACCCAACTCCTGAGAAATCTTATCGAACGAGGCATCGGGGATATCCTTCTCCAACGGAGCTGCCACACACCCTATCATGTGAAGTGCGAAATAAGACACCAGGAAGTCGATAGATGAATAAGCCCTCAGGCATACGATCTGTCCTGCCTTCAACGATTCTGCCTTTAGTTCGGAGGCTTTTGCTAACGAGCGATTGTACAGTTCCTCATAGGTACACTGTTCGTTGTCGCAGATAACGGCCAGCTTTGAAGGATACTGCTGGGCATTCCTCTTAAGATAATCCTCTAAATGCATCACGTCTTACTTTTCAGAAAGTTTCTTTTCCACCATCGCCACAATGCTGTCGAGGGTCTTCAGATTCTTGGGCGTTGCATCCTGAGCCTCAAGTTTGATACCATACTCGTCAGAAAGTGTCATCAGGATAGTTGTTACTCCCAGTGAATCGAGTTCACTGAAAAGAAACTCTGAATCGAAATCCACCAGCGGGAGCACATTCTCCAACAATTCTCTTATTTTCTCTTTCATATCTTTATTTTTCCGTTTTTTCTAATCGTTCTTTATTGCAAACAGGATTTGCGTAGATACCCAATAACAGATCACGCAAGATTTCCAGATCACTATCGTAGTTATCCAACTTAGCCAGATGTGCCTCAAAGGCTGCACGTTCCTCCTTGGTATATTCATGGATGAAACGCTGCTGACCATAGAGCATATCATGGGCAATATAGTTGTTGGGCCACAGGCGATAAGCTTTGTGAATTCTCTCATCGAGAAGATGAGCTACCTGCTTGTGATAATCATTGTTCGTACAATCGTTATACTGCTGCAATTCTGCTGATGTTATCATCGGACAGAACTCGAAATGCACACGTCCCTTAGGCTGAAGAATACCTGTAAGGATACTGTTCAGATCCTCGCCTGGCTTCTTGATATATTTCACCTTCTGACTCTCATAGAGTTCGATGGCTTTCAGTATGTCGCACGACTCCCATTCGTAAGAGACGGCTATCGGCAGGATATTCAGCTCACTCAAGGCAGCAATCTTATCCTCCTGCTTACTCATACAGAACATCTTGATGATGCCCTGATCGGTCTGATCGTTACCATCCTTAGTTCTGCCATTGCGCTGTGCTATCCACACGGACTCATGCTGCTCAGTGATGGCGTGACGGATATACTCTGACAGATGAAGGCTACTTTTATAAAAGTCCTTAATGCTGCCTCCTGGACGTTCTACACGGAACATCTTGTTCGACTTACCGATGTCGACCACCAGAGGATTCATCATCAGATTGGCTCCAAATGTAATCTGCGACGTCTCCATTTTCAAGTCAACAAACAGATTCTGCAGCAACGAGGCATCGAGCATGATATCACGATGATTGCTAACAAGCAGATAAGGTTTATCCTTCTCCAGATACTCTGTTCCGCCATAAGAGAACGACGTGATACTATTCTTGATAATCTGCTCGTTCACATGGTACATAATACCATGCTGAAAGTCCTTGATGGTCTTAAAACCAAGCAGCATCTGACGTACTTCGTCGAGCGGTTTTTCAGGGCAAACATACGATGCCAATAGAGGCAGCATCTGGCTCTCTGCGATACGACTCATAGCCGATGGGATCTCCGCATCGGTATATGGTCTAATGTCGTCAAACTTGCTATTCATTATGATTCGTTTTTACTATTTCATTCAGGTTAATAATCATTCCATCAGATGTTTCCTTCATCTCTCCATCAGAATAGGCCACATGGAGATTAGCAGGCATCGGCTCACAAGCTGCAGCCAGAGCCACATCATCAGGATCGTTGGCATATGAGAATACTTGCGTTTCGGGATGTACCAGAGCATAGAGCAAAGAGAACTGTCCACGTCCAGCATTGATGACTGAAACTTTATCCATAGACTTATCCGTATCAATCCACTGACTGAAATCATCGTATTGTTTCAGCAAGTGTCTTGTCTCTCGCTCAATGCCATAGCCTTTATAGGTGTATTTGCCAATGATGTAATCATGATAATAATGCGAAGTACCTGCTTCGTAGGGGTTACCACGATGCATCAGCTTACGCAGGATCAGTGAAAGGGTGATAGGTTCTGGACGAATTTCGCCATGACGTTTTACCAACCAGCCGAAAATCAAAGGTGGTACTACCCATGCCATCAGCACCACGGTGAACATACCCACGATGGTTACCTCTGCCAAAGAATGCAGGGCAGGATGCTTGGCTACAATCAGCGAGCCCATACCAATAAACATAATCAAGGCTGAGATGACAATGCTATTCTTATAAGATGGCAACAGTTTCTTCTTATAGGCAAACTCGTTAATCAGTCCATCAGTAATAAAGATGGTATAGTCGTCACCCTGTCCGAAGATAAAGGTTGCCAGAATCACATTGACAATATTGAACTGCATGTCGAGCATACTCATAATACCCAAGATCCATATCCAGCCCAATGCCATCGGGAGGAATGCCAACAGACTGAGTTCCAGTCTGCCGAATGATATCCACAAGAAAAGGAACACAATGAATCCACAGGCAAAACCGATATAGTTGAAGTCATCGGAGAGTGAATTGGCAATGGCACTGTTCATCCGGACGAAATCGAAGGCATAACCATCTTCTCCTAATCGTTCATTCAGTGCCGACTCTAACGAAGCGAGATCCTTATTACGGGCATCAATCACATCAACCACTGAGCAACCACCAGTACTGGTGCTGAACGAATTATTAAGCAGCACTGAGCGAAGGGGTTCGAAATACTCAAAAGGCTTGATAGAATAGGTATCAGAAATGATAGCCTCGAATCCGCCGAAAGCCTCCTTACTGAATCCATGCTGAGGAGCCTTACGACTTAACAGCGACAACACCTCCTCACTATGACGATTCCAGAAATCATTCCATTTCGCTATTCTATGCAGTTGCTCCTCCTGGCTGCAGATCAGCGTCGTCGCATCAGAATAGGTATTCAGGGCACCAGCCTTCTGGAGACTGTCGAGTGTCGAAGCCATCTGTTTGCGCTTCGTCAGGGCAGCATCCCATGTTTCTCCCTCAGTTACCATATACACATTCACCGTATCGTTGATGCCCACTGAGGCATTCATGCTCGACAGCAATTCTTTCTGCTCATCGGTCATGTAGTTAATGTTGTGCATATTGGTGTCGAAGGATGTATCAAGACTGTACCAACCGAAAACAAACGTCAGAGCAAAGATAACCCATAAGAGCCAGCGATGACGTTCAGGCGACATAGAGGATATCTTACCAAACGTAAGCCGCTCCTCGCCTGCTGTCTCGCGTTGTTTCACCAGATGGGGCAAAAATACGAGTACAAAGAGGATGGTACCTACGAGCATAAAGGCAGCAAACAATCCCAGATCGCGCAGGGCTGGAGCATCGAGAGGTATCAGCGAGGCGAAAGCACCCACAGTCGTGATATTACCTATCAACAACGGGGATACCATTTCTTTCAATACTTCGCGGGTCGTACCACCATGATCGGTATGAAGCACGAAGTGAAGCGGATAGTTTACTGCAATACCAATAATCATAGAGCCGATGCCAAGCACTATCAGCGACACATCACTACGGATGACCGCCATGAAGCCCATAGCAAAGAGCCAGCCAAAGACGATTGCCACTCCAATGAGCACCAGATGCTTCACCTTACGGAAGGAGAATACTAGGAGCAACAGAATGAGTGTCACGGCGATAGAAATGGCCCACTTACTGTCGATCTTAATCTGCGAAGCATTACCAACTGCAATCACAGGTGCACCCGTCATTGCTACATCTACATCGGGCATGCTCTGCATCGTCAGCTGTGCAGCACTATCTACCTCACTAACGAGCATGCTGTTATTGGCTGATTCCATGGCACCATAAGGTGTGGTCATCATCGCCAGGGCAGCCTGCTTACCTGGGGTATAGATATAGCCGTTGTCAATCTCGATAGGCTGTGCCTGCTGACGGGCCTGAAGACGATCCATCACAGGAGCGAAGAGTCCCAGGGGATCATTGCTGATGTTAGACGTAAAGAAACCTGTGGCAGGCATTAAGATCATCTGCACATCGTTAGCCAACTGCTCGTCGGCCATATCAGGATCCGAAAGTATCTGCTCCATCCGCACATAGTCGGAATCGGAGAGCATCAACGGCATATTATGATAGACGAAATCAGTAATGCCAGTAACCTTCTCAAAGTCAACCTGAGTGGTTACTTCAGTGATATGGCCTCTGTCGGCTATGGGCTGGACTTTCTGGGCGAAAGTATCCACAGCCTCAGCAAGACGATCGGCATCAGCACCTTCCTTCATACGGAACATGGCAAAGACACGCTGACCACCAGAGATGTCCTGATACAACGTAATGGCCTTCTGCTCATTGCCGCTAACGGGCAGGAAATCGTAAATATTCTCGTTATACGTCAGCGAAGCCATCATCGCCATCAATATGACAGTGATGCCAGCCAACAGCCAACGGGCGAGGCTGCGACGTTTCTGCAATACGTCGAATATATGTAGGAAGAAATTAATCATCATTCTTTACCATTAATTTATCACTATCCAGTAGTCTGTAAAGCCAATTCAGAAAACGCGTCTTCCATTGAATGGCTTCTTCAGTAGTTTTCTCTGGCGAAACGCCAAAACCATGACCACCAGTGCGATAATGCTCATACTGATGCGGAATATGCTGTGCTGTCAGAGCTGAGTCGAGCATTTCGGCGTTGTGGTAATGGACGATGGGATCATCGTCGCAATTCATCAGGAATACTGGTGGGCACTCTGCTGGCACATGTTTCTCGAGCGAGAGGGCCTCCTTCAGTTCTTCTTTCGGAAACTCACCCAGCAAGCCACGACGCGAACGCTTATGGGTAGTGGGATGAGTCATTGAAACAACGGGATAGAGAGGAGCTACGAAGAACGGACTCTCAGGTTTGCCTGCCAATTGCTCTGCGACATTCATCACCAGATGACCACCAGCAGAGAATCCCATACATCCGATGCGATCTTTCCTTATGCCATATTCATCAGCATGAACACGCACACTATCGAGCGCATCACAGAGATCATTGAAACCAGCAGGATACTTACGTCCGGCAGTGTGAACATGAAACGCAAACGATGCCCAACCCGCATGACTATACTCGAGTACAAAAGCCGCAATACCATTGCTGTTCAGCCAACGGGCAACATTCTCACCCTCGCCTTTCTTATCGAGCCAGCAATAGCTGCCACCAGGACAAACAATAACACCAGTACCCGTGGGGTTATCCTTGGGGATATAGGGTGTCAACTTATAAGCTCTCACGCTCAACGACACCAAGAGAACAATAATAAATGTGTAATATCTTGAGTTCATTTCATATATTTTTCTACTGCGTTCTGCAAATCATGGAAAAATGAGCGCTCTGCCTCGCCGATCTTTTCGACCATGTCAGCAAGATCATTGTAGGTCAAATCATCACCTGCACGACGTTTGAACACCTTGGAGGCCTTATATCCGAAATCACGCCACATATCACCAATTTCAGTGATGCGGATGGAATAGTCATTCAGCTCAGCAATACCCGTGCGCTCGGATGCTTCCTGCAAGAAGGCACCATAGACGAAACGGAAGCCTGCGCCACCCGTTCCTATTTCCTCGAGCATACGGATTACCTGAACGAGTAAGATGCGTGCACGGCGCTTACCCTCCTTCTGTTCCCACGTACGCATTCTCCGTGAGAGGTACTGAATACCATTAACACCAACATAGGGGAACCACTTGGGCTGTGATGTCATATTTCTGCAGGTATCCTTGATGGCCTTGAGTACCAAAGGCTTCAGGAATTCCTTGTCAGGATTGTCCGTCCGCAGACGCTCTGGCAGATCTTGGGGGATAGACTTTATCCAATACATCTGTCCGAACAAGGGATAGGCTCCCTTGGCAAAGCGCACCTTGATGAGGTCCTCTCGGCTGATGGTCACCTTCTCTGTAGCGTTGGAGTCAAGTACACGATAGTCGCCGCTCTCCTCATCTTTTCCGATGATGCAGATGTTATGTCCATTGAAACGGAATCGATTTTCTGGGGGATAATAAGGCAAATCATAGATGCCCACCACGCAGCCTACCGGTATCTTTTCTTCCAAAATCAGCTGGTCGAGCTTACGCATGGCCTTCTCCTTACTGAGGTATCGTTTTGAGGCTGACTTAATGCCAAGGAGTCGTGTGATACGCTTGAACAGCACACCAGGGAAAGTGCGAAAAGCTGTCAAGGGCAGTCCACCCATCTTAGCAAAGGTAAGATGAGCAAAGAACAGACCGCTAGCCAGACCGAACACCATCGGTTCCGACATCTCTATGCCATAGAAACGAAGTAGCGATGAGATGGTACCGTTTTCACAATGGGCTGCATGCCTGTGGTTGATCTTCAACTCATGTCCACTGAACTCCGTAGGCACTAACAACTCCATCTTATCACGCTCATCCTTATCGTCAAGCGTGTCGAGGAATAAGTCCAAAGCTTCTGTCTTGGGAGCCCAACCATCGCTCCTGACAGGCTGGTATTTTCCATCATCATCGATTGCATAAGTCAGGTCACGGATGACACTTCCTTTATAATACTTCAAATCCTGAGGGACATCTTTTTTCTTCATAATCGAAAGAATGAAATAATAGTCATTATATGTTTCAACGAACAGCCTCAGCTAGTTCTCTAAAAAAGGTTTTTTCTTTTTCACCAATAACCTGCAACAAGTCAGCCAGGTCATCGTAGGTATAGTTCTCGCCAGCACGTTTCTTGATGATACGTGAAGCCTTATAGGCAAAATCTCGCCATAGGTCACCTATTTCCGTAATACGTACAGAATAGTCGTTTAGGAAACTGAGCCCTGTCTTCTCAGCAGCTTCCTGCAGGAAGGCACCATAAATAAAGCGGAAGCCTGCCCCACCCGTGCCTATCTCTTCGAGCATACGGATCAGCTGTGCCAGATTGAGTTTTGCCCTGCGAGCCCCCATGGTCTTCTCCCAAGTACGGATGCGACGTGAGAGATACATTATTCCATTAGCACCAGCCCATGGTATGAAGTCGGGCTGCGACACCATATACCAACAGGTCTTCCGGATGGATTTCAGAACGAGTGTCTTCATATCAGGCAACTGCTCAGGCACAGACTTAATCCAATACATCTGTCCCAACAAGGGGTAAGTACCGCCTGGGGCAAAACGTACCTTCATCAGGTCTTCACGACTGATGGACACCTTCTGCGTGGCGTTTGAGTCGAGCACACAATAACGATTCGTCTTTTCATCCTTACCGATGATGCAGATATTGTGGCCATTAAAGCGGAAACGGTATTCAGGAGGCAAATAAGGCAGATCAAACATACCCACCACACAGCCCACAGGGGTTTTCTGGTCGATAAGTACATGGTCGAGGGCCTTCATGGCTCGTTCCTGACTCAGATAACGACGGGTCGTAGTCTTGATGCCCAGGAGTTTTGTGATACGTTTGAACAACACCCCGGGGAAGGTACGGAAAGCCGTCACAGGCATGCCCGACATCTTGATGAACGGCAAGTGGACAAAGAACAATCCACTGGCCAGACCGAAGATCATCGGCTCAGACAGTTCAATGCCATAATAGCGCAACAGCGTTGAGATAGCACCATTCTCACAATGAGCTGAGGCCTGATGTGTGAGGGGTAACTCAAACCCCTGGAAATCGGTAGAGGTACGCATCGTCATGCGACTGCGTTCCTCCTTGTCCTTATCGTCTTCCAAGGCCAATTCCAATGCCTCATTCTTCGGAGCCCAACCATCACTTTTTACCATGTGGTAACGGCCCTCTTCATCGACGGCATAGTTCTGGTCGCGTACAACGGCGCCCTCACAATATTTCAAGTCCTGTGGAACTTCCTCAATCTTCATTAGCAAACGGTCAGCATGAAGTAACAATATGAGAAGCGTGCGCTCTCAGGTACCATCACGAGAATCTTCTGTCCTTTCTTAAGTTTACCGGAATTCAATAGTTCCTCAACCATAGCGAAAGCTGAAGCAGAGCCAATGTTACCTATCTGCGGCAGGTTATAGAACCATTTTTCCTCAGGAATATAGAAACCTGCCTTTTCTGTTTCCTTCAGAATTACATCCTTGAAGAACATAGAAGACATATGAGGCAAGAACCAGTCAATATCATCGGGTGAGAATTGATACTTCTTACCTAAATCCACCAGATACTGTACACCCAGGGGAACAATGTTCTCTGAAAGCATGCGGGTATCCTGCTTGATGGCAAACAATGATTCTGTGAGCCATTGTGTCTGAGGATATGATGCCCAACCATGGAACACGCCTGAGGCATCTTTGTCTCCACCTGCATACATACAAGTCTCCTTCGTATTGGCAAACGAGGTAATGTCAATCCATTCGATACGTAATGACAATCCGGTATCATTGGTTTTTTCCTGCAGCAGTAGTGCAAAAGCACCATCGGACAACATCCAACGAAGGAAATCCTTCTGGAACGCCAGCATGGGCTGATCCTCTAACTTTGAAAGTTCTTCTGATTCTTTCTGGAAATAGTCGGCTTTCATCCAAGGCGACGAATGTTCAGAGGCAGCTGCTACAGCATTCTTTGAGAATCCCAGTTTTACTGCCATATAAGCATACTTCAATGCATCGGCACCAGTACAGCATGATCCGGCAAATGAGACAACCTCCGTATTTTTTTGGCCTCCAAGTTCTCCATGAACCATCACACCATGCGAGGGGATGAGTTGCTCAGGTGAACCTGTACCACAAGCCAGCAAATCGATATCATCTACCGTCAGATGATCATCCAGCAATCCACGAATAGCGTTGGCAGCCATCTGAGCATTAGTATGGGTTATATTTCCATTCTTATCCAAAGCATAATAACGTTGCTTAATGCCATTACGCCTTAGAATTACTCTTCTGGCTTTCGACGGTTTCCCGTCTACCATACCAAGAAATGTCTCCATGTCATCATTGCCGACAGGATCATTCGGTAAGAATCTCGATGCTTTTGTTATAAATACATCCATAGTTATTGATTAATTTATTGAATATTCTGTTAGAGGTTGCAGTCTTCACGCTGGTGATGGCGTACCCGCTGCAAGGGCCATGTAAGATAGAAAAACAGTTGGGCGAATGGTGATACCACAAACAGTACAACTATCAGATAATAAAAGAATAGGTTCACGCGCGCACGACGACGAGGATCCCTGAATTCTCCTTTTTTTCTGACGAACTTCGCCCACAAGCCAAACATACGATGGCCTGCTTTCTCAAGGAACAGCACTGAAGGCTTATACTTGATGGCTCCAGCACGAAGCAGATTCTCCTGCAACTGCCCGAAGTCGTTCTTCTCACATGCATCCAGGATCATATCTCCGAATCTGGAGGCGCTTGCTACTTCTGCATCAGAAACACCTGCAACAGGCAGCAACCACTTGGGCTGTTTAATGCCATACATCAGCCACCTGACGATGGAGAGCGCACTCACCAGATTTGGAGCAGAGTCCTGCATCACAATATGTCCTACAAGATGGGCATGCATCTTGCTAACTTCCTCCTTCACCTTTCGTCCTGTCATCAGCCACATGTTACGACAGGCATTGACGAAAACAATTTTCTTTCCTTTCAGAAAATTGCGAACATCATCATCTGCAAAGAAAGACTGAAGCGGCAATGACGGAGAAAGGAACCATGACTGTCCAACGATCAGCACAAAGTCGACATCTTCTATATCCGAGAAATCTATTGGTTGGATACCCGAAGGCGGCATACCAAGTCGTGCCTCTGGAAAGCTGTCGAAGAACTCATACTTGTTCCATGGGAATGGATAATGCTGTTGTGGAACGATCTCCTTATAAACCACATGAGGCAACTGGCTGCAGATGCTCTTAGCCACGCTGAGCGCCTGACCACTCTGGGAATAATAAAACACCACTGCCTTCATATGATTAATTCTCACGATTTAGTTGAGCAAATATCTCGTCGTAGGTCAATACCTCAGAACAAGTCACCAGACTGCCAGCCAGAACACCCATCATACCATGAAGTGTAATACTCTGTCCCGACAACAGCAGGTTGGGAATACGTGTCCTACTGGTAATGCTTGCACCCCCAAGATCGTTCACATCTTTCAGCATGCCATACATCGCTCCATCTGGAACACCAGTATAGTCTACGTATGTAAGCGGTGTTGAGGTATAATAAGTTTCAATATGCTGGCGAATATCTGGCACTTCCTGCTCGAGCGCATCGATCAGTGCCTCAGCCTTCATATGCTTAAAAGCCTCATAATCTTCACCCCGATGACCCACATGAGTACCTTGCCATTTCTTGACATCGTCCATATTCATATAGGTCAGAATCTCTCCCGTCTGGGCATACTCAGGGTTCTCCTCATGGCAGAGATGCATATAAAGCAAGAACTTCGGCCACGACTCAGCATCGTACTTCTGACAATCCCAGACAGAAACTCCACGATAAAGGTAGAGATTATGGTTCATATATTTGACGCTGTCTTTGCGGAACTTCAGATAAACGGTAAATGCTCCCGTCGTATTCCTGACAGCCGAAACGCGCTGACGATAGGCTGGTCGAATCAAGCGACTTTCCAAAAGTTGCATGGTCGTTGTCGGATGAATGGCACTAATCACCAAATCAGCAGGATAGCGCTGACCATCAGTTGTGATCACAGCTGTAGCATGAGTGTCATCACACTCAATCTTACAAACCTGTTGTTTCATTATCACCTCCCCACCCTGCTTACGGATGTTGGATGCCAGTGATTCTGCCACCTTACTGCTACCCCCCACAATGCGGAAGGCTCCCTGATCGTACGAATCAGTTATCAGGGCATGCACATAAAACGGAGTCTGGTCTTTCTCACCAGCATAGAGAGGTTGGACACCTGCCAACACCTCGCGCAGAAGTGGATCACTGATCACGCTGCTGATGACGTCGTTAACGCTACGCATCCTGAATTCGGCATTCACGTTCAGATCTACCTCTTTATTCAGCGAATGAATAGCAAATGATGACACCACCTGTTTTACCAGATCGTAATATCTACTTAATTCATCTCTGCTGGCAGGAAAAAGTTGTGCCAGACTATCCACAAACGCTTCTTTGCCATTTGCCAAAGAATAGTGCTGTCCCTGAAAGGAGATCACATCATAGCCTGAAGGATTAAGCTGGGAGAACTTCACATCGTCAACACCCAGATAGCGAAGAATACGATTCAACACCTGACCAGGAGCTGCACTACCAATGTAATGCATACCCGTCTCAAAGAGTGCATCGCCACGACGAAAGCATTGCAGGCATCCACCTATCTGCGTCCCCTGTTCAAGAACCGTTACCTGATAGCCGTTTTTCGCCAGAATACAGCCACAGGCCAGTCCGCCGAGTCCACTACCTATGATGACGCACTTCTTCATGATTCTTCTCTAAATAGATACGGCGCAGATTTCTCGCCATCTCTCTATAACCACACGCTCCTTCCCTCTTCACACGCTCCATCACTTCCACCGACATTTTGCCAGGGTGAAGATGCCACGAGGTTTTGGGGAGTACCTTTCCGAAACCATCGATGAAGACGGGAATGATATCAAGGCCCAATTGTTCTGCCAGATAAAAGGCGCCACGATGGAAGCGCTGAATGCGACAATCCTCCGAACGTGTTCCCTCTGGGAATATCATAACAGAATAGCCTTCACTCACTTTCTGTTTCAAATCATTCAGCATCTGATCAGTATCCGTAATGGGGAAGAAATCCGCATAACGAATCACGATGCCATAAAACGGATTATGCCATACCCAGTTCTTTGTCAAAATAATCAGCTTGGGTGTCAACATCATCATACCCATCAGGTCGAGATGCGACTGATGATTGCTGATGATTACTGCTGGTTTGTCGAACGTTTCGCCATGAGGATTACTATACGCGAACGATGTGCCAGGCACATGGTTGATGACAAATTTCGACTTCCGTTGTAATATCTCGTGGTATTTCAGTTTATGCTCCTTGGTGGCGCCTCCTAATGTAATCAGGAAGAAACCACGTATTGTCATGTCGAGTGCGAAGCATAGGAAATAACAGAATGAGAATATGGTATATGCCCACTGGCGCACCCCATGAAACAAAGCCCCGATACACAAGATAGTATTAAGAACGCTGATACGGAAGAAATCGTATACAGGGCGGAAATGGCTCACGCGCTCTTCTGCAGGAGGATAGTAAACTCTGACGTTAGTTGAAAGAACAGGAACTCCTGCCCAGGCTGCGAATACCAACAATTCCAACTCAGCCTCATAACGCGATGTGATCAAGTTCAATCCCTTCAGCGATGCCAGCGGATAAATGCGGAAACCACTCTGTGTATCAGGTAGATTGATGCCTGTCTGTAAACGGAACCAGAAGTTGGAGAATTTATTGGCGAAGGTATTCTGTCGAGGCATATTCTCCTCCGTCAGGTTTCTGCAACCCACGATGATGGCATCAGGATGATGCTCCATCTGCTCTACCAGCAGGGGGATATCATCCGCAAAATGCTGTCCGTCGGCATCGATGGTTACAGCATGTGTAAAACCCATCTCCATCGCCTTACGGAAGCCTGTTACCAGCGCATGTCCCTTGCCACGATTCTTTGGGTAAGAGACAACCGTGATGGTAGAAGCCAACTCACTGAGGATAGTCGAAGTATCGTCAGTGCTTCCGTCATTCACCACGATGACGTTCTCGCAATGACGACTCACATCGTCAACCACCTTGCGGATGGTTCCGGCATTATTAAATGTCGGAATGATGGTACAATAATGACATCTTGACATATTGCGTCTCCTCATCCTCAATGCTTACCTGAACACTGAGTTGGGTTTCGTCAAAGACAAGTTTCGTGAATACAAACGTCGGCTCATCACCTGGTTCCACAATCTTCTTGAACTTGATGTTCTTTAGTTGTGACAACATGAATTGCTTGTGATACTGCTCACCGAGTATCTCGGCAGCCATCTGCACTAAGCAAACGCCTGGTGTAACAGGATTGCCAGGAAAATGGGCCTTATAGATGAAATGTTCAGGATTGAACTTCACCTTACACCTTAATTCTCCCTCGGAGGGTGTCAAGGCTATCACCTCAAAAAAATCATTGATCAGCTTCATTATCGCTTGTCATGGGGGTAAATGTATAAGATATCCAGCGCCTCTTATAATAACTCTCCTTGTCTGGAGGCAAAGTGGGAAGGATATGTTTCAAGTCACGTCGTAAAACGCGACGGATATACCATTTATCGAGAAATGCTACCACATTTAGCACCTTCACCTTACCATTGGTATAGGTAAAGTCGAAGGCCTTGGCACCAAACTCATTGATCACAGTTCCTACTAGATTACCATCGGACACAGTATCAATTACGCAGATGCTCGTCAACTCCTGCCCTTTCACCTGCATCAGCAGATGATACTCCCGTTGCGCCCTGCAGGGCTGCAACCACAGGAGCAAGAGCAGACTAATCAGTGGCAAACATTTTCTCATTGATCGTTACGCCGTATTTCGTATTCAGCAGGTTGACAATGGTCATGTCGCCCGTCTTCTCCATCATCTTCACAGTGCTCACCTTCGTTAGAGCTGGATCGAACCAGATCTCGAGATACTGATAGAGCTGCTTCAACTCCTTCTTCTTGGGATAGAGTTTCACAAAGTAGCTCTTATCCTGCTGCCACAACTCTACCGTGAAGTCGGCCGATGTTCTCAGCGTACCACCAGTGATACTGCTCAGGATGATGTTCGTAATCTGACGGAACATCTTGTTCTGCTGCACATCAATGTTCTTGGTCGACTTCATCGACTTGATCTGCACCTTGTCGCCATTCATGATGAAGGTGTAGTCATAAGGCGATGTGTACTGCCAGCGAAGCTTATCGGGACGTTTGAAATACATCACACCTTTCGACTGCATGTCCTTACTGAGCATTTTCATACGCTTGGTCTGGGTGAAGTCACACTGCATCGTCTTCATAGCCGACGAAGCCTTATCGATTTTCTCCACAATCTGCTTCTGCTGCTCTGCCGTCAACTTGGTCTGACCCATCATAGGGAGACAAGGAGACAGAAAGACAAGGAGACAAGACAATAGTATTTTTCTCATTTTCAATCTTCAATTTTCAATCTTGAATCATTTTGCTATGAGCACACATCCCGACATAATCAGGAACACACCTATCCATCGGGTCATCGGTATCTGCTCATGGAAGAAGATGATGGCTGCAAACATACCCATCACATAACTCAGACTTACCATCGGATAGGCCATGCTGAAGGGGAAATGCTTGATGATGTACATCCACAAGATAGAGCCGGCACCATAGCAGAGACCACAACAGATAAACTGCCAATTGGTAAACAGTCTGACGAAATACTGCCAGGTAAACGAGAAATCGCCTGCCTTGGTAAGTCCGTATTTCATCAACACCTGCCCTCCTGAAAGCAGCATGCACTGCAGAATCGAAATGGGTAAAAGCTTCAGTATCATGCTTTCTTCAGTAATATCAGCGTATAGTCGCCTTCAGTGGTCTGATTCAGGAACAGCACACTCTTCATATCGCCGTTTTTCAAGATATGAGCCGAGGCATAAAGCCCAAGCGCTGATACTGTGTAGTTCTCTCCAAACAGATGTTTGTAATTCAGCAGTGGTTTTCCTCCGAAGAAAGTATCAATCGTCTGCTTGTAAAGCTGGTCGTTAGCCGGATTACCATTCATGCCAGTCATCACAGCACTCAGATCGTCCATCGTCATATCAGCCTCACTCAGCAGATTGTCAATATGCTGCTGGAGCAATTCCTTCGTCGGGCAATGACAGAGTCGGATACCTGCTAATTCGCAGAGACTGTCTGCCGACTCATCCGTATTCAGCATCATCGACATGGCAACTTCGCCACAAGGCACCATGCCTTCCTGACCTACATAGCCGCTTTTCTTCATCAGCTGATAATACGATTCCACCATCTCGTCGTGACCTCCCACCAGCGCATTCTTGATCTTTCCCAACTGCATCTGCATCCATGCATCCTGCACAGCCAGGTCGAAACTGATGCTACCATGTGAGTAGGTAACGTTATACCCATGACTTTTGGTATAGATGGCTAACGATGAACCAACGGTATTGTGAGTACTCTGCATAAACCAGGTAGGACTCAGTGTCTCCTCGCCATTCTCCGTCATTGCTTCAAGAAAGCGTACCGTATAGTCCAAGCTTCCAAGACATGTACCAGTCATCATGGCATCAGGATGTTCGATACCCGTTTTCTGCAACACCTGAAGTGTCGTTACGAGGGCACGTTTCATCAGATTACCCATACGTCGCACTTCTCCAGGCGCCATATACTCCTTGAAGGGAGGATTCACTGCATTCACAAACGGCTCGCTATAACTCAGCGGTTCCTGCATCCATTGCTCGGAAAGCGGCTCTTGGATAGATATCTGGCTTGCGGCCTGTATATAGACTTTCTGTTGTTTCATATCAGTCTTCATATTTAGAGATTACCAGCGACGAGTCGTTACCACCAAAACCGAAGGCATTACTGAGTATATGTCTGATTTCCTGCTTGGGTGTTGAATCCGTTACAGGCACGATGCCATCGTCCATAGGCGTATGCCAGTTAATCTGTGGTGGCATGAACTGATGCTCTAATGCCAACATACAGATCACGGCTTCGATACTTCCAGAAGCACTGGTGGTATGACCTGTGAACGATTTAGTGGATGACACAGGAGGCAGATCCTCTCCGAAGATTCTTCGCAAAGCATGACTCTCACTCTCATCATTGTTGGGAGTTCCTGTACCATGGGCATTCACATACTGAATCTCTCCAGGCTGCAGACCTGCCATCCTCAGGGCCTCCTGCATAGCCAGCCATGCGCCCTCGCCTTCGGGCGAAGAAGCTGTCTGATGGAAAGCATCACAGGCATTACCATAACCACTCAACTGACACATAGGTTTCACGCCCCTTTTGGATGCCGAGGCTGCAGTCTCCATCACCAGATAAGCAGCACCTTCACCTAAGTTCAGTCCTGCCCTATCCTTGTCGAAAGGTCTGCAAGGCTCGTGATCAAGAATCATCAGGGTGTTGAAGCCATTCAGATGAAACAACGTCAGACATTCCGATCCGCCTACCACGACGATATCTGCCATACCACAACGCAGCATGTTAGCACCAGTAATCATGGCATTCGTAGCCGACGAGCAAGCTGTGGAAACAGTAGCCATCGAGGCAAACTCGCCAAAGGGCTGGGCTATCATCTCCGTACACGAACCACAATGGTGTGTGGATATTTCTGCATGCACCAGGTCACAATCCTGCTCTTGGGCAAAGTAGAGCTCGCGCCTATCCATTCCTCCCACCGTTGTGGCAGAGATAAAGGGAGCCTGGCGAATCTGCTCTTCCGTCATCTGAGCAATCTCTAATGCCTCACGCAAAGCCAGTCGCCCCATCAGTGCAGTACGCGTCAGACGAATATCATCCTCCACGCCCAGCATCTTCATCATCTCAGCATTGCTCAGGGGCACTTCTCCCACAGGCAGGTCACGATGACGCGATGTGAGATATTTCATCTCCCCAATTCCCGTCTTACCAGCCTTCAGCGAAGCCAGCGTCTCCTTCATGCCCACACCGATGGCAGAAACAATTCCTGCACCAGTGATTACGATTGGCTCTTCCATCTCCTAAACGTTATTTCGTACGGTTCTCTGCGATGTACTTAGCCATCACATTCACTGACTGGAAAACCTCCTTGCCCTTGCTGGGATCCTTCAGCTTGATGCCGTATTTCTTCTCAATCAGCACAATCAGCTCAAGTGCATCGATAGAGTCAAGTCCCAAACCGCTACCAAACAAGGGAGCATCGTTGTCAATCTCTTCAGGAGTAATGTCCTCGAGGTTCAGAGCCTCGATAATCTCTTTCTTTAATTCTAATACTAATTCTTCCATTTGATTTTTATTGTTTTATGAATTCTTTGCTATATAAAGTTCTGCCTCAAAATGCTGGTCATCCTGATAGTCCAACCAGCCGCCTACGACACTCTGCGTAGAGGGATCGGCCAGCGAAGCCTCAATCGTTTTCCATGCCAACGCATCATTTCGCTGCGGCATGATATAGAACGATGTTTCCCCATGCCAACCATTACGCATCGCAATCTCACCCGTCACGATATTGGGCAGTGTGTATACGAATATCGACGGACTTGGGAAATAGTTTTCCGCATCAGCAATCGACTCCAGATATTTCCTGTCTGCATCGATCGATGAGGAATGGTTAAACAGAATCACGGCCCGATCTTCGCAAGCCACGAAACGCTCCCCACCCTCTTGCATCAGCAACAGTTCCGAGGCGATAAAGCCCAACTTGCTCAGTCCGTCCATCTTGTAGAATTTCGGATAGTTGCCTACATGGGTTTTATAAAGTGCCGTCAGCAACTGAGAGCCTGATTCCTTTAATGGTTTCTGCTCGCCGTCAATCTCTAACAGATTGGGCGTCAGCCTTACCTTGTGGGATATCTGGAGCGATGGCGCCTGCGATACCTGAGTACTGATACGCTGACGATCGGCAATTATGGTTCCATTGCATCCGCCAAAACCCGATATCATCTTGATAAACCGCGTTTTGTCGGTTCTAGTATGCTGTGATGAAAGCTGAATCTTTCCCGATACGCCATAATCCTCAAAGCCTCGCGTACCTATAATCGTATGATCGTCGATCGCAGCCATCGAGAGGATGGTTTCCAACAGTCCTGCAGCACCTAGTGTATGTCCGAAGTAGCCCTTCAGCCCATTCACTGGCACAGCGCTGAGTCCTGCCCTTTGAATGGCAATCGACTCCATCTGGTCGTTAAACATCGTAGCCGTTCCGTGGGCATTGATCAGGGCCAGATCATCAGCTGCATCGCCACAGAGTACGGCATCGAGCGCGAGTTTCGCACCCTCACCATTCTTCGATGGCGAACTGATGTGGAAGGCATCATTGCGGATGGCGCCACGCTGTATACACCAGTCGTCGGCCGACTTTGGCGATGCACTTAACACCAACGTTCCTGCTGCCTCGCCTAGATTCAGACCCAGACGTTCCAAGTCGAAAGGACGGCATTCTGTTTCCGAAACAGCCATCAGAGACTGGAAACCAGAGATGGTGAATTTGCACTGCACATCGGCTCCGCAGACTACAGCTTGGCTATAGACACCAGCATCTAACAGTCTGAGTGCCAACACGATAGCAGCCACACCAGATATGCAGGCATTACATACCACGATGGGTTCTGTAGTGATGCCCAGCCTTTCGGCTATTTTCTTGGCAGCATCAGCAGGCGTCAGTTTGGCATCGGCTTCTGCATCACCCGTTAAGAGTTCCACGTTAGCCTTGGTGGTACTCAGAATGAATAAAGTTTGGCTGCCTGATACATCAATATCTGCCTGATCAAGCGCCTTGCGGGCTGATGAATAAGCTAACGACTCAAAACGGGTAAGGCCCTCAACGGCATGCTTCTGGGTTTGCTCGTCAGTAAACAGTGAAGCTGTGAAAGACTGTGGAATCCCCCACTTCCCCTCATAATGCTTCAGCTCAGAACGTCCGGCCTTCAGAGCCTGATAGTTCTCGGCTGTCGTCTCACCCAGCGGCGTCGTAATATTATCGGCAATCCGGAAAATCATCCTTTACCTATTTATTATATAAGAGCCCAGCGTTCTTTCCATGCCTGATAGAAAGCGGGTGTATCCCATACCAGCTGATAGTCTTTGTCCATAAACACCTGCACAGAGCGCCCTGTCACCATGACCGCCTGAGTGGCTGTATCGCGAATCTCGTAGTCGAACACGATCTTCGCAGCTTCCGTCGGACGATAGGTGATGGTGATCTCAGGCTCCATGGCATACCTTAAAGGCTGCTTATACTGAAACTGCAGATCCACAATCGGCGCAAAGTATCCCTCCTGCTCTATGAGCAGATAGCCCAGATCGAACTGCTGTCCGAAGTATTCACGGGCATCCTCGAAATACTTGGCATAGGCTCCATGCCACACTACACGCATGGCATCGATCTCGCTAAACCTGATCTTAAACTTAAGTGTTGTGCTAAGCGTTTTCACTAATCCACCAGTGCAATTTTTACGCGTGCCGAGGCAATGGTCTCGTCATTCACGTGCGTGGTAACTTCTGCCAGCGTCATGTTGAACACATCTTCTACGATATGTACATGCGTGGTGATCGTCTCTCCACAACGGGGTTGACGCTCGATGCAACAGTTACGGATGTCGCCGATGAAGCCAATCTTCACACCTTCACCACGCATTCTGTTGATGCATCCCATTCTGGCGGCACAGGCCTGAGCCATGTTCTCGATGATACCTGCAGGCGCCAGTTTCATGTCGTCGAGGAAGATGTTGTCCTCCCTGACTTCAAACTGCGTCACGGCATCAGCCTCGTCACACGTCAGCACCTTGTCAACCATCACAAATGGCTCTCGCTGTGGAATGAGCGTTGTGATGGCGAGCTCTTGTAAATTCTCAGTCTCCAATTTCAGATTTCAATTTTCAATCTTCAATTCTCAATTTACCTTCGACTCGATGTAGTCGTAGAACTGGGTCAGCGTCTTCACGTTGGTCATCTCCTGAGCCTGGATGCGGAATCCGAAGTTCTTCTCCACGATCACTACGATGTCCACGTAGTCGAGGCTGTCAATACCCATATCCTCCTTCAGCTTAGCCTCAGGGAAAATGTTCTCTTCATCAATCTCAAGGTCATCAATTAAAAATGCCTTTACCTTCTCTTCAATTTCTGTTCTTGTCATAATCTCTAAATATTACTGTTCATATCTTATTGATTCCAAAAGTCGAAATAATTATACCACTGTGTGGGATACATCCTGACAATACGCTCCAACTCTTTCACGTAACCAGCCGAGATCTGTCTGATCTGTTCGTTGCGCTCGGCCTCTTTGTCGTATGTCAACGGCGTCACATAAATCTTATATTTCCTGAGCGATGTCTTCATCACATTCACCACCAGTGCATCAAGCCCTCTGAGTGCTACCACTTGGAACGGACCTATCGGGAGATGAGCCTCGCGCCCCAGGAACATCTGCGTCACTGATTTTCTGGTTCCCCAGATACGATCGGCAGGAATGCTCACCGTTTCACCATTGGCGAGGGCTGAGTTAATCTCAAACAGATGACTCATATCCTGACGGATGGGAATCATGTTGATGTTAGCACCCGAAAAGAGCTTCTGGCGATTCTCCATCACCTCTTTCTTCTCGCCCGAGTAAACCAGCGCATTAAAACGCTTGTTTTCTGCCACGAGCGAGTAGCCGGCAATCTCATAGTTGCCTACGTGCGAACTAAGTTGCACAAAGCCTTCAGGTTGGGCAGCCAGTTTCAGGAAATGGTCATAGCCCTCCAGTTCTATCTCGAAGTGACGACCTGCATACATAGCAAACTTGTCGACCACAGCCTGCGCAAACAGACAGTGGTTTTTGTAGGCCATCCACAACGAGCGAGGCTTGGAGTAGCCAAACCTGTCGTGAAAGAAGTGATAGGCGTGTTTGAAGCCTGGTTTGAAGAGTGTGGGCGTTACGGCAAAGATATAGGCCAGCACATAGATCACTCGCGTGTCTATCACTCTGAGCAAGCCTATCAGCCAACGGTGCATCAGCCCGTTACCGAATGTCGTTCCTTCCCACTTCTTCTCAGCCATTTTCTATCCCCTAACCGCTAACCTCTAACCACTAACCTCTCACCTCTATTTTCTCACCACTAAAATGGAGTGTCCCTGTCCCAGATGATCGTGTATCTGCTCAACCTCCAGACCTGCCTGATGGATACATTCCTCCATGTCGGCAGTGTTATACATCTTCGAGTTGCCGTTAGCCAGCGCCGTGAAGTAAAGACTCGTCATCGTGAGACAGAAGGCTGCCGGCTCGAAACGCTGACGATCCCACAGGGTCTCCATGATGTAGATGCGCGTATCCTCTGTCATCGCTTCCTTGGCACGCTTCAGGATGCCCACGATCTGCTCCATCGAGAAGCAGTCGAGGAACTGGCTCATCCAGATGGCGTCGAGACCACCCTCACGCTTGGGGAAGAGAGCTTTCTCGTCGAGCAGGTTGATACCATAGCCGCTAATGCGCTCAGCACCCTCCTTACCCTTCACGTTCTCCTTCATCATGCCTATCTGCTGGGGCAGGTCGAGAATGGTTACCTGCACATCCTTGTCGTAGCCCACACACTGAAGTGCCCATTTGCCAGTGTTACCACCAACATCGTAGAGACTCTTCACATGATGCTCGTCGAAGATAATCTTCAGAGCCTCAGGGAATGACGAGTCGCTGTAGAAGTGGTCGAAACCAAACCAGCTCTTCTGCACCTGTGGAGGCAGCTGCGACAATCCCTCGTAGATCGTGGGCCAACTTCCGAAGTGCTCGAGTCCTACGGGACGTCCCTCCTTCAGCGACTCTTCCAGGTGGAACCATCCTTCGTAGTTCACATCGTGGTTGAAGTCAATGTTCACCCTTGTGGCAGGATCGTTCAACAGGAACCAGCCCGTCTTCGAGATCGTAAACTTGTCGGTTTCTGTGTCTACAAGTACAGTTCCGATACAGAGCGATGCTTCCAGCAGACTCTTCACAGCATAGTCAGAGAGTCCTGTAGCCTCAACGAGCTCTTCGCGTGTCATACCATCTTTGGAGTCACGAATCAAGTCGAGGATTCCAAACTTCACCATCAGTCGTGAAGCCTGGAACACGACCGGCCCCCAGGCGATGAACTCAGCCAGTCGCTGAGCGTCTCGCGCTGAGAGCTGGTCTTTAGTGTAATGCTTTTCTAATTCTGGGAATAGTTTCATCTTATATTATGATCATTTCAATTTTGCAATCCTCTCTCCCAACAGCAGGAAGGTCTTGCCGAAAGCCTCACGACGTACATAGTCTGTACCATCCTCGGCTTCGTCGATATTAATTTCAGCAATGGTGTCGCCGCTGGCATCTACGATTTTCAGCGTGCCCCACATCTTGGCCTCTGTTCTTGAACCCCAACCCATCACGTTGATGAATGAGTCAATGTTCTTAACGGTTATCAAGAACTGATAGTCACCCTTATCGCCCTGACCTAACTTCAGGCCCTTCGATTTATCATTGAAGCCTTCGATGAATTTCTCGGCACAGTCCTTCTTGATGAATTCATAGTCAGTAGCACTGAACTCATCCAGGGGATTCTTCTTCTCGTCGTACGTGGTGTTCTTCCAGTCCAGCACCAGGGTAGCCGTGGCGTTCTTCTTCATGAAATCCTTCAGGTTCACCTTCGAACTCGTCACCTTCAGGGGGTTGCCTGCTAATGCGCTCATGCATACCAGCATAGAACACAATAAAACTGCCATTTTTTTCATAAGCTTAATTGTTTTTGAGTTAGACATAATTGATTAATTGGTCCCATTTATAGTTGGGTTACTGTCATTCTTCCACAAGTCGGAGTAGTTAAACCACTGCAGTGGGTACTTCTCCAACAGTCGCTCTATCTCGGCCGTGTAGGCATCAGCCAGTTGCTGGCGCTGTTCCGTCTTCGAGAGGGTCTTGTCGTAAGGCAGTGGTGTGAAGTAGGCTGTATACGATCCGTCCTTCTCCTTCATGGCGCTGGCCATGATCACGTCGATGCCACGCGTGGTGGCCAACGAGAACGGACCCTTCGCCAGTGTTACCTCCGATCCGTGGATCTTCGAGATCACCACCTTATTTATATTCATGAGTCTGTCGGCAAAGGCACTCAGTATCTCGCCTCTCGACAGGGCATCCACCATTTCCTCACTATGCGATGCACCCACGCCTACAGGAATCATCTTGATGTTCATATCGCCGAACGACGCTTTGCGATAGCTCATCAGCGAGGCCTTCTCGCCACCATACACCAGCACGTTGCAGGGTTTCTCCACATGGAGCGAATAGCCCAGAATCTCGCTACAGCCTATGTGGGCGCTCAACTGTATAAATGCCTCTGGCTTGCCCACGAGCTCTTGATACAGCTCCAGTCCTTCGTAGTTCATCTTGAACTTATGACCAGCATACATGGCGAACTTATCAATCACCGTCTGTCCGAAGATGCAGTGATTACGATAGGTAGCCCAGAGCGCCTTCCAGCGTCCGTAGCCTCTTCTGCGATGGTAGTAATCCTGAGTGAGTTTGGCACCCTTGCTGAATATCATCGTCAGAGGAATCACGCAGATAGCCATAAACGCATAGAGCACCTTGATGTTGATGACTTTCAGCATCATGATGAGTGCCTTATACATCCAGGCCGATCCGAAGGTAATACCCTTTGTCCCTCTGAGCAACTTCATTTTTTTACCTTTTTACTCTTTTACCTTTTTAATCACCAGTGCCGAGTTGGTGCCTCCGAATCCGAACGAATTGCTCAGAACGGTGTTCACCTCAGTATCTACAGCCTTGGCTGTGATGTTCAGGCCCTCAGAATACTCATCGGGATTCTCGAAGTTGATGTTGGGAGCCACGAAGTTGTTATGCATCATGATGAGCGAGTAAACCACCTCGCTGGCACCAGCCATCCAGCACTCATGACCTGTCATCGACTTGGTGCTTGAAATCAGCGCACGCTTGCCTTTGAAGATACGGCCCAGAGCCAGTGCCTCGAACATATCGCCCTGATGGGTCGATGTGGCGTGGGCGTTGATGTAGTCGATATCATCGGCCTCTACACCAGCATCCTTCATGGCACGTGTCATAGCCACAAAGCTACCCTGGTCGCTGGGCTCAGAGATACCTCCGCCGTTGCTCGAGAATCCGTAGCCACAAACCTCTGCCAGGATGGTAGCACCACGAGCGATGGCATGCTCGTAATCCTCCAGCACCAGTGCTGCTGCACCACCGCTGGGCACGAGTCCGTCGCGATCCTTGTCGAATGGGCGCGAGGCCTTCGTGGGATCATCCATACGGATGGAGAAAGCATTCAGCGCATCGAATGATGACATACTCCATTTGTTCACCTCCTGCGCACCACCACACAGAATCACATCCTGCAAGCCCTGCTTAATGAGCAGATAGCTCAGACCGATGGAGTGCGATCCGCTGGCGCAGGCCGAACTTACTGAGAAGTTCACGCCACGCAGGTGGAAAATGGTGTTCATGTTCATATTCACGGTAGAGTTCATGCCCTGGAATATCAGGCCCGAACCAATCATGGCCGAGTCGTGCTTCTCGCGCATAATACGGTCCGACTCTACTACGGCAGCGGCCGATGAGTCGTTTCCGAAGATCACACCTACCTCATTGTCCAGCAGATACTGATCGTCGATACCAGCCATCTGGAAGGCATCCTTGCTGGCCATGAAGGCATACTCAGCCTCTTCCGAGAGACCCATACGCGTACGACGATCCAGCACACCCTTCAGCACGGGGCGCTTCACGATACCCGTCAGTCCTGAGCGGAATCCGTATTCCATACGGTCCTGATCAACACCAATACCTGATTTTCCCTGATAGAGTGATTCCTTTACTTCCTCTATGCTTGTTCCAAGGCAGGACCAAATGCCCATACCCGTTATAACTACTCTTCTTTCCATTTATCTCAAATTTTTGTGGTTAGGGGTTAGTAGTTAGTGGTTAGAGATTACTCTCTTCACACCCCTTTACCCCGAACTTTCGATTATTTTATTTATACTCTGCGTTTATCCAACTATTCTCCAACCCCTAACCCCTAACCTCTAACCTCTAAATTTAGGTATACAGTCCGCCATTAATGCTGATCACTTCGCCTGTGATATAGGCCGATGCATCCGAGAGCAGGAAGCCTACGAGAGCAGCCACCTCCTCAGGTTTGCCGAAACGCTTCATGGGCACCAGCTCCTTCAGCTCATCCACGGGCAACTCCTTGGTCATGTCGGTATCAATGAATCCAGGGGCCACAGCGTTCACAGTCACGTTGCGCTGAGCCACCTCTAAGGCCAGTGCCTTTGTGGCACCAATCAGGGCAGCCTTCGCAGCACTGTAGTTGGCCTGTCCCTGCATACCCTTCAGTCCTGAGAGCGAAGCCATGTTCACGATTCTGCCACCATGCTTGCGCTGCATCATCTTGGGCAGCAGCTTACGGGTGATGTAAAAGAAACCATTGAGCGTGGTGTCGAGAACGGCGTGCCAGTCGGCATCGGGCATCATAAACATCATGTTGTCGCGACGTATGCCTGCATTGTTTACCAGGTAGGCAATGTAGTCGTCGGCATGTTCGTTCTGCCAGGCCTCGAGGGCGTTCTCCACCTCTTCGGGCTTGCTAACATCGAAGCGCATCAGTGTGGCCTGACCACCCTGTGCCTCAATCATGGTTTTCACTTCATTGGCGGCTGTTTCGTTCGATTGGTAGTTGATAATCACGGGTGTTCCCGTTTTTGCAATCTCCAGACAAATGGCTTTTCCCAAGCCTCTGGAACCGCCGGTTACAAGAGCGTATTTCATTCTTTTTATCTTTTTTTAAATTTTCTCAATGAACGCCGTGGGGATGTAGGCCGTAGAGATGAGACCTATTTCCGAGAGCGAGATGACCACACGCTGCTGACCAGCCACACGCGCCACCTTACCTTCCACGCCCTGGAACACACCCTCTATCACTCTCACCATGTCGCCACTCTTATAATGGCACTTGGCAGGATCTACGAAGAGTATGTGCTCGTTATGACTCCAGGTAGCACGGATAAAGTTCTCCATCTCGCTACGAGGCACGATGAGTGGTGGATTCTTCTGCTCGTTGTTCAGCTCGAAGTGGTTGTAATAGTAGGTCAGGAAACTGATCTCGGGTGTATCCTTGATATAGGTTTCAGCCTTCTCCTTGGTGGTGTATACGAAGATGAGGTTAGGAATCAGCGCCTCGAGCACTCTTCTGCGCTTGCCCATCACGTAGCGGTCCACCCAGCGCTTGGCTATGTAGCAGTAAGTGCCGTCGCCCACCATGTAGTTGTAGGCTTTGTCCTCTCTTCCGTAGGAAGCACGCATCACGAACCAGCACTTCTCTGAGTCTGGCGCATACTCCACCGACACCCCGTTTTCTGCATTTTCAGCTACGGGGAAGGCATCGGGAGCAAACCCGACGCTGGGAGAATTGTTCTCGTCTCCACGAGATGTCACATTAGACAATGTGTTCATATAAAGGGTGTTACGGGCTATAATGCCCTCTCAACACCATCGATTTTTGACAATCGGGTGCAAAGGTACAAAAAATCTTAAAAATAAAAGAATCCTAAGCTATAAAAGTTTATAACTTTTCCTAATTTGTTCAGTTTCGCTGATTTTATTCCTCAAAAAGGCGGAATTTCAGCCTTAAACCTATGTTCATGTCCTTACTCTTGAACCCTTCGTAAGGATGGGTGATACCCCCATCGGGGGTATAATTGCCATTCAGCAGGTCGTAATGGGCCATATCGAGCGAGAGCAGAAGGCAGAACTTCCCCTCCTCGCCCAACTGCACGCCGATGGCGTAACGGCTGCGCAGTCCGTCATTCGCCTGCGAGGCATCGCTGTCATAGGGCGTTTTGCAGCTCAGTGCCTTCACATACGTGGCCCCTACCTCAGCCACAGGACACCAGCCGTAATCCTCCCTCATCCAGGGCCATGGGGCGATGGTGATATCTGCCCCCACACGCACACTCTGAATCTTATAGCTTCCATAGCCTTCATCACCCCCGAAACGCAGGTGATACTGGTTCAGTCCGTAGCACACGTAGCCCCCGATGCCGATGGGTGCCGTCTCTCCCTGCCAACCGGCCTTCACACCCGCTTCCAGATCGTTAAACAGATCGTAGGCCGTCATGCCGTAGGGATTGTTCCTGCTGAACTTCACATCGCCCTGGCTGCTGCTCATGTCCATATAGTGGTAGTTGTACGCCGATACATACGACACAGCCGCTCCGTTGATGGCATTAGCTATCAGCTGGTTCACCACCCCCTCGCCTACTGCCATCACCTCACTGCTCCAGAAGTTGCTGCTGCCAGTGCGAAGTCCAAAGTAGAAGGGGTTGTCCTGCGCCTTCATCGGGATACAACACAGCCCCACAAAAAGGCTCACCAAGAGCCGTTTTGCAGGGCCGTCAATATGTCTCACCAAGCATTTAGCCATGCGTGCTAACTACTTAGAAATCAATCTTTAACTGCCTTTCGTCCTCATTGTCGCGCTCATGACAATAGCTCGAGCCGTCGAAGCAGTGCGTACATACCTTGCACTTCTCCAAACCAATCGACTCAATCAGGTCTTCCAGTTTGGCAAATTTCAGCGTGGTCAGTCCCAGTCGCTTGGCTATCTCGTCCACCATGCGCTTGTACTCTGGCGAGTCGGTGGTGGCATATTTCTCGAGGTTCTTCTTGTCGTCGCCCTCAAAGTCCTTGATGATACGACGGGTTATCAGCTCCATGTCGCTCTTCGACGAGGTAAAGCCGATGAACGGACATCCGTAAACCAGTGGCGGACACGAGATGCGGCAGTGCACCTCCTTGGCGCCATAGTCGAAGAAGGTCTTCACGTTATCGCGAAGCTGGGTGCCACGTACGATCGAGTCGTCGCAGAACACCACCCTCTGATCCTTCAGGATGGCAGGGTTAGGTATCAGCTTCATCTTGGCCACCAGCGAACGGCGCTCCTGATTGCCAGGGGTAAACGATCGGGGCCATGTGGGCGTATATTTCAGCACGGCTCTCTTGTAGGGCACACCCTTACCCTCGGCATAACCCAGGGCCATACCCACACCCGAGTCGGGCACACCGCATACGCAGTCCACAGAGGTATCATCCTTCTCACCCATCATCTTACCGTTGGTCTCGCGCACATGCTCCACGTTAATGCCGTTATAGTCCGATGCAGGGAATCCGTAGTACACCCAGAGGAACGAGCAAATCTGCTCCCTCTTAAAGGGCTCCTGCAGCACCTCCATCTTGTCGGCCGTCAAGTATACTATCTCGCCCGGCCCTAAGTCTCTTACACGCAGGAAGTCGAGGTTGGGGAAACTCGTCGTCTCGCTCGATACGGCGTAGGCGCCCTCCTTCTTACCGATCACGATGGGCGTACGTCCCAGGAAGTCGCGAGCAGCTATCAGGCCGTTTTCGGTCATGATGAGCATCGAGCACGATCCCTCTATCTTCCTGTATACCAGATTGATACCTTCCACAAAGGTGCGACCCATGTTGATGAGCAGGGCCACAAGTTCCGTCTGGTTAATGGTGTTGGCTGAATACTCGCTGAAGTGCATTCTGCGGTCGAGCAACTCCTTGGCTATCTCATCCATGTTGTTGATCTTGGCCACGGTCACTACCGTATAGCGGCCCAGGTGCGAGTTTACGAGTATCGGCTGCGGATCGGTATCGCTGATCACGCCAATACCCTGATTGCCCGAGAATGAGTCGAGCTCGTCCTCGAATTTCGAGCGGAAATAGTCGCGCTCCAGGTTGTGAATCTTACGACTAAAACCCTTCTCCTTGTCGAACATCACCATACCGGCTCTCTTCGTTCCCAGGTGCGAGTTATAGTCCGTGCCGTAGAACAAGTCGTTCACACAGCTCTTAGTGGAAATGGTACCAAAAAAACCTCCCATAAGTATTTATTTAGTGGTTAGGGGTTAGAGGTTAGGGGTTAGAGATATGTCTATACCCTTGTTTTCTTCACCACTTAACCTATGATTATTATTTAATTTCTCTTCTAAATTCTTTCTTAGTCCAAGAATCATCTTTGCTAATGTAGCAATTTTGGTATCTTGTGTTTGTAATTCTTCATCAGAGATATAGCCCAGCTTATGGGCAATCTCCAACTGGCACATAACTTCCATCACTGAACCATTACTGATTTCTATGAAACGAATACGATCTTTGATTGAGAATCGCCCCATACCTTCAGCAATGTTAGAGGGTATAGATACTGCAGCTCGCTGTATTTGGTTGGTAAGCCCGTGTAACTCAGATGAGGGGAATTTCTTGGTGAGATGATAGACGTCTTCTAATAGCATCATTGCATGTTGATATACCAACAACTTCCTATAATAGAAATCCTGCATAGTATTCTGCGTTTATCCAGCTATTCTCTAACCTCTAACCTCTAACCACTAACCACTATTCAAAATAGTACAAGAACGCTGCGATGCCTTCGAGTGCCGGCTTGCGCTGTCCCTCAATCTCAATCTTGAACTCAATCTCCGCCTTACAGATACCACGCAGGTTCTGAATGTTGTGAAGCTTGGTAACGAGACGAATCTTCGAACCCGTAATCACAGGCTGTCCGAAACGCATCTTGTCCATACCATAGTTCACCAGCATCTTGATGTTGTTCACCTCGATGATCTGATCCCACAGATAGGGCAACAGCGACAGCGTCAGATAGCCGTGTGCAATGGTGCTCTGGTACTGACTTTCCTTCTTGGCACGCTCCGTGTCCACGTGAATCCACTGATGGTCCAGCGTGGCGTCGGCAAAGAGGTTAATACGGTCTTGGTCTACTTGCAGCCAGTCTGATGCGCCGAGTTCCTCGCCCAGATGCGCTGCGAATTCATCATACGAATTGATTACTAATTTTGCCATATTTCTAAAAATAAGTTGCGGGGGCGCACGCCCCCGCAACTATGTTATTATACATCCTGATTCTCTGGACGCAGTTTGCGCACGGTCTCGCCAGCGCGCCACATTTCCTGGTTGCGCATGGCCTCCAGCTCCTTCTCAAGTCCGGCGCGATAGTCGGGCTTCGAGTTGGCGTCGATGGTGATCTGAGCCTCGTTACCCGTCTGTACAGAGTAGTACAGCCACTCCATCACAGGCTTGATGGCATCGTGGAAACGGGGAGCCCAGTCCAGAGCGCCACGCTGAGCGGTGGTCGAGCAGTTAGCGTACATCCAGTCCATACCCTTCGCACCGAAGAGCGGGCCAAGGCTCTGTGTCAGCTCCTCAACGGTCTCGTTGAAAGCCTCCGAGGGAGAGTGTCCGTGCTCGCGCAGCACCTCGTACTGAGCCAGCAGCAGTCCCTGAATGGCGCCCATCAGTGATCCACGCTCACCAGTCAGGTCACTGGTAGCCTCACGCTGGAAGGTAGTCTCAAACATATATCCTGCACCGATACCGATACCGAAGGCCAGTGTCTTCTCCTTAGCCTTGCCAGTAGCATCCTGATATACGGCGTATGAGCAGTTCAGTCCGCGACCCTCGCAGAACATCGTGCGCAGGCTGGTACCCGAACCCTTCGGGGCCACCATGATCACGTCAACGTCTGCAGGAGGAATCACACCGGTACGGTCGCTCCAGTTGATGGCGAAGCCGTGGCTGTAGTACAGCGTCTTGCCAGGCTTCAGATATTTCTTAATGGTAGGCCACTGCTGAATCTGACCTGCGTCAGAGAGCAGCATGCAGAGGATGGTACCCTTCTCGGCAGCCTCCTCGATGGAGAACAGCGTCTCTCCGGGAACCCATCCGTCGGCCACAGCCTTGTCGTAGGTCTTACCCTGACGCTGACCTACAATCACGTTAAATCCGTTGTCGCGCAGGTTGCAGGCCTGTCCAGGTCCCTGTACGCCATAACCGATCACAGCGATTGTCTCGTTCTTTAATACTTCACGTGCTTTCTCGAGTGAGAACTCTTTGCTGGTGACTACAGTCTCCATCACGCCACCAAAATTCATTTCTGCCATAATAGCTTGTTGTTTTTAGCCTCGGCTCTCAGGCCGAGAATTGTTATACATATCCCTTGCGTACTATGCCAGCCCTGCCCGAGAGCCGTCGTATTGTCAGTGCGCTCCCACCCTACTCAGAGGGCGCGACTTGGGAGTTAACTTTAGAAATTCGGCTGCAAAATTAATCATTTCCCCCCACACTGCCAAAAATTTCTGGGGGATTTTTATAAAAAAGCCACGATTTTTTCAAGCCACATTTTGTCCACCTCGTCGAACGTAGCCAGATCCCTGCTGTCGATGTCGAGCACACCCGTTATCTCGCCCATCTTTGAAATAATAGGTACCACGATCTCCGACCTCGACTCGCTGCTGCACGCGATGTGTCCGGGAAACTGCTCCACATCAGGCACCACGATGGTCTCGCCTGCCTTCCACGCCGATCCACACACACCCTTTCCAAACGGAATGTGCATACAGGCCACAGGCCCCTGAAACGGCCCCAGCACCAGTTCGCCGTCTTTCACACGATAGAAACCCGTCCACCAGAATCCCATCTCCTGATGAATGGCCGCAGCCACATTCGCCATCACCGCCACTTCATCCTTCTCCCCCTCAATCAGGGCCTTAATCTGCTCCGCGAGCAACTTGTATTTCTCTGCTTTCTCCATAACAAATCTAGTTTTCGGTTCTAACTTTTACTACGATCTTTCAGGAAACGTTTCAAAAGGAAGGCCAGAAAGTAAGGGAACGTGTAGAACTTGCCATTATAGCCAATGTTCTTGTAACCCAGTTTGATGCCATATTTCACATCGGGATAAGAGTCCCAATTTATCAGATTATTCAACGAGGCTGTTGCTCCATCCTTGGCCTTAACTTCTACAGGTATCAGCGAATCGGCATCACGAACAAAGAAGTCCATCTCCAGTGAGGGATTGTCGTGCTTGTAGAAATAGAGTTGCTCATAGCCCGACTTACGAAGCATTTCGCCAACCACATTCTCGTAGATGGCACCTTTGTAAGTACCGAAGTTTTTGTTGGCACGCAGATCTTCTTGGGCTTCCTCGTCGAGCGAGGCAATAAGCAGACCCGTATCGTGATAATATATCTTATAATAATCAGTATCGTAATTGCCTTTCAAAGGCAACTCTACATTGCCCAGACAATAGCATACGTTGATGACGCCAGCCTCTTTCAGCCATTCTACAGCTCCAATATATTCTCTGCTCCTGGCTCCTTTAGCTATCTTTGTAATCTGGTATTTCTTGTTCTCCTTGGCCAGGAAAGTAGAAATATGACTGTAAACGGCCATAATCTTAGCTTTATCTGTAGCCTTGGCATATTTAGTTATGTCTTCCTCGTAGTCTTTCAGCAACTGACGCTGCAACTTCAGGGTTCCACTGTAGTGACCGTTGTCGATGTACATCTTCACCACCTCAGGCATTCCGCCCAGGCTCATGTAATCGCGGAATATGTTGGTCATTGTGTCGAGCTCCAGTTGTGAAAAAGGCTGCAAGGATGTCATATGCTGATAAAGATTGTCTATCTGCTCTGACGAATAGCCCTTTGCCCATAGGAACTCTTCAAAGTCCATGGAATGCATCTCGAAGTCTTCTTTGTAGCCCACTGCGTTAGATTCGATTTCCTCATAATAGATACCCATCATCGAACCTGAGCAGATAACGTCATAGCGGCTGTCCTGACAGAAGGACTTGAGTGAAGTGGCGCAATCGGGACATTTCTGCAACTCGTCGAAGAATATCAGAGTCTTATTGGGTATGAACTTCCATTGGGGTTCAAGCAATGAGATATTCTTGATAATCGTATCAACCTCATAGCCATCATCGAAGATAGCCCTGAACTTTTTTTGGAGCACAAAGTTGATTTCGATCACCGACTCATAGTTGGCTTTTCCAAATGCCCTGATAGATTCTGTCTTACCAATCTGTCGTGCTCCTTTCACGATCAGAGGCTTTCTTTCCGGATTGTTTTTCCAGTCCAGAAGATATTTGTCAATCTTTCTTTTTAGCAGTTCCATACGCTTAGAAATCACATTTTCGGCTGCAAAGATAAGCAAAAAATCACATTTTCAGGCATATTTTAGTGTTAAAAATCACATTTTTGGATAGTTTTTTGGGCAAAAAATCACATTTTCGGCCATCTCTTTGGGCAAAAAATCACATTTTTGGCAAAAAAACGGTATTATTTACTGATGTTGCGTGTGGCTTTTCGCACTTCACGGCTTTATAACACGTGTTATTAACTTAATACGTAGAATTTTATTAACACATAGGGAAACCCACCACCCTATCTAGAATCGCCGTATCTTTGCCAGCGGAATCAATAAAACAGCAAAGATTATGGAAAAAGAAAAGAAACAATCCCTGATGCAGCAGATGAAACAGATTCTGCGCAAGATGAATGATAACGACCTAAAGCGCGTTATCAACGAGGCCAAGTTCCAACTGGCTTTCGGCAGAGAGTTTATGAACAAACATTATCCACTTTAATTATATCAGAACTATGGCAAAAGAACTTGTATTTTCAATTGGAGGGAACCTATATGGTTCTGCTCCTGTCAAACTGGAGCGAAAAAAGCTCTATGGTTGGAGTAGTCTGGTGGCCACAGATAAGCAGAACATGACCTGTATCTCTGCCTATCTCTCACCCGATGATGCACTGCTGATTCCTTCAGGTGCCTACAAGCAGGGCACTGTCGACGATGAAGGACTTTGGGTCGAGAAGTCTGATCTGAAAGCATGCGACAGTGAGAGTGGCAAGGAACTGAGGATCGTTGCATCCTCATTCGATGCCCCCATCGCCCTGCGTGAGACCGTTCCTGCAGAGGAGTTCCTCGACCACGAATGGGACTCTGTCTATCAGTTGACAAACACCGATCTGGCCGATGCTGTTGGCGATGACATCTACATCTTCCCTTTCAGTTATCGTGGAGGATCCACCTGCAACGATGGTTTTCTCATGCGCACAGAGGCTGGTCTCTTCCTCTTCTCTGGTAGTAAGCTCGACTATCCGATGATCACCCTCGCAGAAGAAACCATCATCGACGACTTTGAAGACGATGTCGAGGAGGATATCGACGAACTTGATTTCAGTATGATGTAGAACCCTATAAATATAATAAGGTATGAGAAAGATTAATATTTCCAACGAGAGTCGCAGAGATGCAGAAGTAGCCTTTGGCAATATCTCAAAGCGAACCAAGACTGTCTATAAGACCACATCTGGCAGTATCGGCCATTCTGAGCGCAGACTCAAGTCAACGATTGAGACAGAACCAGATGCCCTGTTACAGCATTTTGCCGATTCACTTCCTGAGGCCCTGATGGCTGAGGATCCTGAGATTGACATGGAGAAAGCCGGACTGAAACTCGAAGGTCTCCGTAAGGTCTATCTGACTCCTGAGAAGAAAGTAGCCTATGGTGTCACCCTCACAGAATACCTCTATAATCCTGATGGTACAGAGAAGGGCACCAAGCCTGATACCACCATCCCCAGCAACATTGCCATCGATGGCATGCCCATCCGTTGGACTGGTAAGATGATACCCATAGATAAGGCTATGCGCACGTTTGTCTTCAAGAAGAGCTATCAGGTGCGCCACGTCAATGGTCTGACCTACGATTTCCTTTACGATATGGCCAAGAAACTCGATGAGCAACAGGTGATGATGCTCGTGGGTGGAGGTCAGAAAGGTGTCGCTCCTCTGGTCATGAGCAATGGTGGCACACCTTATCGCGCTTTCCTCGAAGGACGTATCGATGGCGACAGCTACTCACTTATCCTCCGTCTCACTCATCTCGAGCTCAAGAGTTTACCACAGAAAGAATCCTAAAACAAGTAATGGTTATGGAAAAGAACAATATCCCAGCCGAGAGCCGTCAGACGGCTATCGACTATAAGAAGAATATCGCTGGCAAGTTTATGCTGGTCGAAGGTGCGAAGATCAAGTCGCGCGTTGATGGTACCGATTTCTGCGTCACTCGCAAGATCGATGGTCATCTGCAGTGCCTGTTCTATCAGGATGGCACAGCTTATATGCTCAACTCTGGAGGCAATCAGTTAGCCGAACAGCTGCGTTGCATCGATGCCTTTGCCGAGGCTATGCAGCAGGCAGGCGTTTCCTCTGCCATTGTGGCTGCTGAGCTCTTCATGCCCAAGGAAGGGGGACGTCCTCGATGTGCTGATGTCAAGCGAGCCCTCGCTGATCCTGCCCTGCGCGATGAACTCCGACTGGCCCCATTCGATATCCTCGAAGTGAATGGCGAACCTTGGAAGGCCGACCATTACAAGCATACCCATGCCCAACTCTGTCAATGGTTCCATGGCGACTATGTGATTCCTGTCGATATGATGAAAGCCGAATCACTCGAAGAAGTGCAGACCATCTACGACGAATGGGTAGAGTGTCAGGGGGCAGAAGGACTTGTCATTCATTCCGATTCCCATATCATCTGTAAGGTGAAGCCTCGCCATACAATCGATGCCGTCATTGTGGGTTACACCACAGGCGACAAGGGTGTGCGCGATTTGATGATGGCTGTTCGTAAGGAAGACGGCCTCTTTCAAGTGTTTGCTGTAGGATCAGGTGGATTGTCCGATGAGGCCCGTCTTAGTTTGCTCGATCGTCTCTGTCAGCAGCATGTCGAGTCGCAGTACATCCTTTCCGATTCGCGAGGCATCGCCTATCAGATGGTTAAGCCTGAGATTGTCTTTGAACTCAGTGTCATCGAGCTGGTGGCCAAGGGCAACGACGACAAGGTACGCACCAATGCCCTGCTCACCTTTGATGAAGAAAAGGGTTGGCTCATGAATGGCATGACACCAGGTGTATCTGCTTTCGGACTTGTCTTCGAACGCGAGCGCGAGGACAAATCCCCTACACCCTCCGACATCCGCATCTCTCAGCTCACCGACCTCTGTCCTTTCGAGGAGCAGCAGGCCACGATGGGCAAACTCGAGAAGAGTGAATTGCTGGAGCGCAGGGTATTCCGTAAGATTTCTGGCGACAAGATCATGCTCCACAAGTTCCTTATTTGGAAGACCAACAAGGAACGCACAGGCCGATATCCTGCCTATATCTTCTACCACACTGATTACAGCAGTGGTCGCAAGGACATCCTGAAGCGCGACATGAGCTACTCATCCGACGAGCAGCAGATTCGCAGCATCCTCGCATCTGAAATGGAGTCAAACATCAAAAAAGGTTGGGAGGAAGTAGCATGAGTCAAATCGTAAAAATGAAAGATGTGCGGTTCGGTGCCGAACTGTTTGAGAACTACCATTCTATGACAGCCCTTGACGATCTGCTCTGCAGTTACAAAGGGCTGCCAAAAGGGGTAAATTACATGGTTATTGGTGATCCTGGTGTTGGAAAGACGACGGTCATTATGGACCTTATTTCAAATATTTCACGCCATACCAGAGGTAGTCGAGTTCTCTTTATAAGTGCCGAGATGAACGAGATTGACCTGGCCATCTACGTCAAGCGCTATCCCAAATTCGGTGATTTGAACATCATGTTTGTTGAGGCCGACTTTGAAGGAAAGAAACAACACTTACAGGAAATAGAAGAAGTCTTGGAGCAAGGATGGGACGTCGTAGCTATCGACTCTTTCTATGAATTGCAGGGAATCATCAAAGAGGAAGAGGACATATCTTCTCGACAGGCAGAAACAAAACTGCTCTCGCTCATCAAGAAGCATAACAAGGCAGACAATGCCTCGCATACAAACACCACATTCCTCACCATCCAGCAGGTCACAAAAAAAGGAGCCTTTGCAGGCACGAACCGCCTGAAGCACATGATTACTGCCATGATGGAACTAAGACTGGATAATCCCAAGAACATATTCAGCAATCGTTATGTGGTCTTTTCCAAACACCGGCGAGGTGATGTCGGAGTGAAGTTGTATTACAACCTCAGTAGTAAGGGTGATGTCTTTTTCGACGAAGAAAAATTCAAGCAAGAGCAGCAGCTGCGAACCTTGCAGAAGGACGTTTCGACACAGATACGAGACTTTGCTACACAATTCGACGAACTGTTTAACAAACAAATGAAATAGGCAATATGGACACAAGTGAATATAACAAGATCAAACAAGAAGTACTGGATCTACCCATCATTTATCGTGAGATGGAATCGAAAGACATTGTTGCCCTCGGAGACAATTTCTACAATTTAGGCAATACCAACGTTCAGGTAGAGCCTGCGATAGCTGAGAAAATCGATCTGATTGCCGGTATCAAGTCTGGGCAGGCACGCATCGCGTATGATAGTTACGGCGATCATGGTTTAACCAATCTTCGCAACTTCTTCGGTCAGGCCACGAAAGATAATCGGATTCTATTAACAGCCAATGCCCAAGCAAAACAAATATTTGATGTTGTACCTATTAAGGGCAGAGTCATAACTCCTCATTCATTTTTCAACTTTATGGAGATGTATATGGATAAGAATCATTATTATCCGGAAAATGTTGAATACACAGATGGCGGCAATAGAATTTCTGTCATCATGAAACCTGTCAACGAGCAGTTCATGGAATATTCTAAGGGAGATGAGTTTTTATCTAACGGAATATTTTTTACTTGGAATCCTACTGAGATATCACTGGGTAATTATTACATACGGCTTGTATGTACCAACGGTTCAAAAACGATATCCCGTCATTCCATAACCAGAATCACCTCTCCTGATGTTGAAGAATTTCAACGGATGTTGAATATAACTTCAAGATCCGAGGTCCTCAAAAAAGAAACGGAAACCATGCTGGATCATACGAAAATTGCAATGAGGACAAAAGCTTCTGTCAATGAGCTAAAATCAGCAATGCTCCTGTTGGTCCAACATGGTCTTGATGAAAGGGATGCCAACGATATCATTCCCTACGAATCGACCAAAAGACTATATCAGTCAGCAGGTTACCCTATGGATGCCAAAAATTTGGCTCAGGCCAAGAGTGACAAGACGATGTGGGAAGTCTTCAATATGCTGACTTTCTTTGCCACTCACAACGAAGTCTGGTCTCCTCATGACATCAGGCGCTCCTCGCTGATGGAATCCTGTATGGCACTACTTCTAAAAAAGCGAGACATTCAAGAGTACTATAACATATTCTAACCCACTAAGAGAAAGTCCCTGCCAGGAAAGTGGTAGGGACTTGTTTTAATCGACCTTCTACTGTTTAATCGTATTCAGCCAGATAGCATGCGCCTCCTCCACCTTCATCCCATTCATTTTGGAGAGCTTTAAACTCCTCATCATTGGTGATGCTTTTACCAGTCAATTCAGATACATACTTGTACGCATCCTCCTTTGTGACAAATCGCTTCATTACCTCAATTTCAGGCATGAAATCCCCACCGAAGAGATTGAGATAGTAATTCTCAGGAAAATACTTTCCTGCTTTATCTTTCTTTTGAAAGATTTCGTCCGCATCATTCTCACCAATATAGTAGAACTTCAACGAGGGATATTTATCTTCTATCATCCACCTGATTTGATGACAAGGCTCCCACGCTGTTTCCGCCTTAAAGCGCAGCACATCACCATCACGGGTCAGATCGTACCACTGTCCCTGACACATGTACTCTTCCGGATCCTCACCAAACTCCTCAAGAATAAACCCTAACCAGGTGTTTCCAAAATGACCTGGTTCCAACTGACGATCGGCATTCTTCAGCCTCATCATCATCTCATAAAAACTGTCGATGTCTTGCTTGTTGCCCTCGACAACATACTTTGATAAAAAATAGTTTGCCATAATTGTATAATTTGAAATATTTGACATTGCAAAAATATGAGGAATATTTGAGTATTCCTCATTCATAACACGTGTTATTGGTTAGTCCTTCTGTTCTTTTAACAGACTTTCTGGCACCTCCACGCAGTCTTTGGGCAGACTGACGAAGTATTGCTTATCATCATCAACCTGGATGATATACCATTTTTCGGCATCGCGGAAGGGTTTCTTTTTGTTCTCCTCAGTCTTCATCTTGGAATAGTCATAGACACCCTTCAATGCAGCCTGCACTGTACGATTCACTGACGGTTTTGTGTCCTTGATGAATGCATCGAAGAACTTCTCATTCCTATCATTCTTTTTGTCCGCAATTCTATTTTCTATTTCATCCCTAACACCATAAATCTGGAAATAAATCTCTGTCAATTCTGTTTTGTCTATTTGATCCTTAATAAATCTCTCCGATGCATGAATCAGGAAATAGATATACAGAGCCTTGGCATGCTTGGTAGAGAAGAATAGCTCTTCTTCATCTAACTCTCCATTACGTTTCAGATAGATATCATACTTACCTGAGACACCCTTTTCTCTCTTTAGTTTTTCATGAATCACTACCTGGAACTTTGGAGCATAAGAATCTGATGTAAAATCGAAATCATTCAGAATCAGCTTAACGTCTCTTTGGATATTCTCATAAGAACCACCCAACGAAACTTCGACAGCCTGCGATATACTCTCCTTTTCATCCTCGTTCAACAACTTGTCGATGAGTTCACCAGCATAAACATAGGTCAAGTCACCAGTACCAATCTTATTAATATATTCTTTTATCTCTGGATGATTATATACATCGAGCATCATCTCGTTTCTGAGTGACACTTGCTCTGCCAAATACGGATAGTAGTTCTTGCAGGAAGCATCAAAAGCCTTCTCTACGAAATCATACAGTTCTTTCTTCATCCTATCGAAATCATCTGCATGCTCGAAGAAACCAGCCATAAACACATCTTTATCTTCAGTGGTTGGTACACATCTTACTAAGACATCAGCCTGGGCCAACAAGGTGCGCAGATTTTGGGGCGCATCAGGAGAGCCTGCCCACTTCTCACGATGAACAGGATAGAACTGATACCTGTTATAATCGCTGAAATCCGGATCATAAGTCAACTCAGCAACTCGCTCCATCAGAGCCTTATTTTCTTCATTGATAAACACCAACACCTGATAGATCGTGGATCGCAACTGTCCTGGGCGACATTCATATTGTATCGTCTTCATATTTTCTCCTCCTTATTTGTCAACAAACAGATGTTTCAGATATGGAAGTTTCTCTTCCAGTAAAGCACGTTTAGCAGCTGGTATCTTAATACACTCCAATGTGTCTAACGAATGATGAAGCAGCTTAAAACCTAATCCCATCATTTCCATCATATCGCTCGTGCCCTTTGGGGTGTAATCAGCTGGCTTGTCGAAACTGATGTTGTCAGGAAGCACTACCATATGAAGACCGCTACAGAACGAAAATGCATAGTCTGATATATAGCTGACACTATCTGGTATCACTATCTGACGTAACTTATTGCACTGTTGGAACGCATGTTCTGGTATGTACTCGAGCATAGAAGGCTGTTGAAAACAAATTTCCTCCACATTGCTACAATTGGCAAACGCATATTCGCCAATAGTCCGTACCGTGCCTGGTACCATCACCTTTTTCAATGCATCGCAATATTCAAATGCGTTGTCTTCAATCCTTGTTGTTCCAGGTTCAATAAAATAACTTTCAACGTCCCACCCTGAACTCTGTTTCATGGGACTATACTCATCGACCCTTACAAGGATCTTCTGATCTCCTTCCTGACAATAGATCACGCCTTGGGCATCTATCCTCTTCCCTTCATCGACCTTTGCCTTTCTTGTCTTCTGTAACATAATCAACCTCCTACCTTAATGTTAGAAAAAAAGCGAAATCAGTCCAAATACGATCTGCACCAGCGTAATGATAATACGAATGCAAAGATAAACACCGAAGAGAATCAAACCTCCAAATAATAAACATGTAATCATAATCTTATTCCATTTAAATTAATTATCTGGTGCAAAGATACGAACGATTCGGTGTGGTTGTTTGTCTATAACACGTGTTACTGACTAAATATCTACATTATCTGAACTTTTTTCTGCTGATGTAACTACAATTTCTTTCCAATCAGGATGTTCTGCCTTTACAATGGCAACAATGCTTGCATTATCTGTGGTATTCACAAACTGGTCGCAAGTTGTCTGATAAGAAAAATCGCTTATCCAGTTCTGACCATTCTGATATGCCCTACCCCTCACGAATAATGTCTTCTTAATAGCACCTTGGCGCAACTGCTCAGCATAATTCTCCATTAACTCGGCAATCTTCTCTAATCTGGTCAACTTTTCCTCTGCCATCTCACCGTATTTCTGGCAAGTCTGATTCATTTTATCTATCATTTGGCTTTGAAAAACCTTAGCAGAATCATCCTCCCAATTATCCAACAATATCTGGTTTATCTTCCCAAATGTCGCCAGATCATCCTTCATCTGATCTATAACGCCCTTGTTCATTGCTTAATATGAATGTATTGAATATAGGATCGAATATTGGACACGCTCTCTTTGAGGAACAAAACGCCTTTCTCAACTATCTGCTGCAATTCCTGTTCTGTCCTATTTGAGGATTCCTTTAGTTCTGTGCAGATATCGTGAGCTTCTTTGACCATCTTGGATGATTCGCCCTTAATCTGCTGAGCTGTATTATGCTGTGTATGCATGGCCTCAACACGAAATGAAGCACTTTCGATACCTGCAGGATGAATATCATCCGATTCATAAAGGCGTTCCAAATCGATCTGGGCTTTTTTCAGATTTTGCTCGATACGAATACAGGATTCCTCAATCCGTTTCTGTAATTCGCGCAACCGGTCTTCATACCGATCCGTCATCTGACCACACTTACGGACGTTCTCTTGCATCGCATGCCCAAAGTCGCCAAACTTCCGAGCATAACCTTCAATGAAATCGACCTTTTTGATTTTGACGTCTGCCATCAGATTCTTAATTTATTCGCCTTATACTGTTCAAGAATCTCACAGGTCTTACGAATATACTCTGCATAGGCCTTAAAATCGTCAGACATCTGCTTCACTTGCTTGACACTCTCTTCAAATCTGGCTTTAAACTTCTCATTGGTCTCGTCGTGCCAACCTTCACTAACCACAGCCAAACGATTATGAGCCTGTGCCATAACGCTATTCATCTGATCGCCCAACTGACTGATCTGTTTTCCGAACTCCTGGAGCTCTTCAACGTTTTTTATACCAGCATCTATTGCCATAATAATATCTGTTTATAGGTTCTTTAGTATATCTTTATCTGCACCATCATATGGTGTAAAGAGCTTGTATTCGTCGTTCATCGTAGCGAAATAGTAGGCTCTTAGTCTTTCTGTATCCGATGACAGATTCTCTGGTCGGATGTCATCTCTTAATCCCAACGTCATCGCAACTTTCTCTTCTGAGCGCAGGATAACTATATGATTAAATTTCGAGAGTATCATCTTGCTCGACACATAGTCTTCATACAGGAATTTGTCAGGCTTATCCAGTTGGAGAACTGTATGAACTCCCTGAGCAGGGCCCTCACTCATGATATATGCCAAAGCCTTTTTAAATGAATTAAACTTAGCATCAACACTTGTGGATGAAGGAGAGCCGAAAGATAATGCGCCAAAAGGAGAAGAATCATCAAACTGACTGGTACCAGAATCTTCAAGTTCAATTTCCTCATCCAATTTCAATTGACGGAAGCGCTCCTGTCCCAGAATAAAGATCACCTGACGCTTCGCTTCTTCATTCTTAATGTCAGTAGCCAAATCATAAAGGTATTGACCCATCTTGCGTTTGCCTATCATTTTGATGGCACCCTGTTCATCCAACTGTTCCAAAACATCCATATATCGGGATTCGTCTTCATTCAGGAAGTTCAAAACACTAATTCGAACAGGAATATCCTTCTTGTTGGCAGAAAGGATGATTGACACCATGATATTCATCGTGGTTCGCGAAACCTGCTGGTCATCGTCGATACCTGTCACCATAATGTTTTCGCCATCATCCTTACGGAGCGTGACATTTACTGAATCATTCTTCAAACTAATGCTTCGTCCAATTGCAGCCACGGGATTTCTACCTCCCTTCTCAGCCAATTCGTCTACCAACCGTTGGTCAATATGGAACACTTGGGAACCGCTAAAATAGAACTGACCATTACTCTTGCATGGCTCGCACTTCTCAATAATCTGAGAAATGACTGCATCCGAATCCTCCTTATTAATATAATAGGAATGGAACTGCGTCTGATTCTCCACATGATGATAATACACATCACCAGTCTTTAATGACCCTGTTATCGTGCTACTATCTCTAACCATGCGCTCTGAATCGCCAGCAGCACATTTCAGAAGATAGTGATCTGTGATATTGTTCAGAATCTCACTCGATATTTCTGCCTGAGCAAGCGTTTGAGTAGCAAGCACCATGTGAACTCCTTGGCTTCGACCCTCCTTTGCCAGTTTTGCCATAATAGAGGCAATCTCGTTGAATTGCTTCCTATCCTTATTCCCGTGAGGATTAAACATCTCGTGGCACTCATCAGCAATTAAGATAATCTGAGGCATTCTGTTATCAGGATTCCGCTGGTTGTATTCACCTATATTAGATACGCCTGCATCTCGTAATAATCTACCACGTTCTTTCATCGACTCACTCAGATCCCTCAGGATCTCAAGCGTTATCTGGATATCGGAGTTATCAACAAGCAATGCCTTCAAGTGTTTGACGTTACGATATCTGTTGAATTCCACACCACCAAGTTTGAAATCCAAGAGGTAGAGCTGCAGATCTTCAGGTGCATACTTGGCAATGGCTCCCATAATAACATTATGCAAGAAAACTGATTTACCAGAGCCAGACTGACCTATGATAAAGCTATGCACATGGCTGATGGTATCCAACTTGAAGTTTACATTGGCTTTCTCATCTATACCCACAGGAATCTCTACTGAATCAGTTACAGGTGTATAAGATATACCAACGAGGTCATGGACATCAACACCCTCCACGTTGGATACTGGTTTCTTGTCCACCTCGCTTTGGATATAATCAAAGATGGATTTCCTGCATTCAAGATCTTTCCAATAGAATCGTTTGAAATAAAGATTGCCATACCCAAGGATATTCGTGTCACACAGTTTCTCTTGAACGAATTCAAGAACATCCCAAATATCGTTTAGAGATTCATTCGGATTTTCTGTTTGGTGCATCAATATGAAAAAGATGCCTCCTTTGTTTCCCTGCTTTAGAAGCGTTAATAGCTGAGGATAATATGTACTCTTTTTGTTGATTTCATCTAAAATGACAACAATCTCATACGGATATTTGAAGATCTTATTCTTCTTTTGATAATCTTGCAGATCACCATATTCTTCAAGTACATCCACCATTCTCTTTTTTAATAAAGAGAAAAGTGCGTCCAACTGTTGATTATCGGATATGATATCACCATAAAGACTTTTATCAAGATGCCTCGTGAGATCAGAAACACCACCAGAAAGATTCATGTCGACAAAAGACAAATGGACTTGTTTTATTGGCAAAGAGAGAATAGTTCTAAACAATGATTCATTCATAATTTCCAATGCTTGATTCCTCTCCGATTCCGTATAAGTAAACATCATGTTCTTTATCGACTCAGATTTTAACTGAGAATAATGACCGTCTGGTAGTTCTTTTGCCTTCAATGCATTATTAAACAAATCAAGAGACAGTTCATAATTCTTCTCTGCCCCCTTCCGAATAGTTTTCAACTCATATTCGATATCACATTCCATCTTTCAATACTATTTATTTAAAATAACTAGTTTTTCTCACCCAGACCAGAATTTACAAATTTTTTGCATAGACTAGAAACTGAGTCTTTTGTTTCATCAAAGTCATATTCTATAATGTAATACTGTCTCTTAATTCTTTTTGCGAATTCCAATTCGTCTGCTGCATAATCATCTTTGAGTATTCCTTTGAAAATACATAATACATATTTGGCAGAAGAAATGGTTGAGACAGTTTCTCTTATAGTATTCCATCCATTGTAATTTGACAAAGGACTATAATAATAAGGTATCCCTCTTGAATCTAATTCTTGACAAAGATCGTCAATATAATCTTTCATCTCATTATTATGGCATATATACAAGAATGCATTATTATAAATTGCTGTTAACAAATAAGTTGGTAGTATTTCTCCATCATTTAAATAGACCAATATATTAAAAGCACCTAATTCCATATTTATTGATTGAGATGCATACCGGTCTAACTCGATTGAAATACTCCTTTTTTTTATGGCATCCTGAAAATATTGTATATGCTCTTCATTAACAAGATTTACTCCGTAAAGAAAAAGAATATCATCATCATTGAGGCTTGTCAATAGGCCCGCCAGGTCACCTGGTTGCTTCAATTCTTCACAGTTTAAAATGGTTACTTTTGATTGTCTTTCTTTTGCAAGTGTATCAGCATATTGGACAGCATCTTGATAACTGCCTCTAAATATTCTGTTGAAGCAGCCTTTCCTGCCATTTGTTTCTATATCTATCATTGTTCTTAAAGTTTAAATATCAAACAATAAAAGGTCAAAGTTGCATAGTAAAATGAGATACCTCCATTTGTTTCCTGACAAAATCACTAAACGATTTACAATCAGGTTTGAACCCGAATGTATCAAAAAGAGTTCTCAGATACTTCATACACGAATCGACGTTTTGTATATTGTCAATCCTTTCGTACAACTCACTAAAGCTACTTACTTGGTCATTTTCATAAACCTTGTTGAAGACAGAAACTGAAATGTTATTTAAAACCTCATTCAAAGAGCAGATTTCTTCTCTGACATGTTCTTTACCTATCTCTTCAGCCACATCTATACTGCTTTTTTCGGAATAAATCCTTTTCACCTTCTCGTTGAGACCTAAATTGTTCATAAGCACATATCTGTTAGATTTTTACACCTTTCTTTTTCATCTCGCCCTTGACAAATTCTATCTTGTTTGCCTCCTCGACTGGTTTACCTTTGAGGATATCTTTCCAAGTACCATTTGCTGCAGGCGAGAGATGAGGAACGGGGATTTCTACAACGCTATTAGGAGTTGTTATCGTCTTGAATTTAGTTTGGGCGACATTACCCATTAAAACAACATAGTCAATATTTACGCTCTCAAACTCATCATCCGAGCATCGGTTATGTGGATTATTTTTACTCCATTTGCCCATTCTACTATTATGATCTTTATCCCAGCTCTTCCATATATCTGTCAGATAGACATCATAACCTGCATCCAAAATGTCCTTAACCAAATTATGATATACCGAAACTTGTTTGTAGTTGTGGTCATATGCTATTGCATAAGGAAGACCAATCGCAATATCATCTTTTGTATTAAAGTCCTCGAGTAATGGGTCTTTAAGGTCTCTTAATGCATCTTGACCAAGAATTGCAATGGAACCTTTACATTTCTCCTTCGTTTTAATCAGTACAGGAACATCGAAACCAAGGATACCTTGAATTTTACAAAAGACAGTTCCTGCCTTGGCCTTATTTACGATAAACCCAGGGTGTCCCAATTTGTTTTGATCTGCATGAGTGATGCCCAATTGAAAATGGGACTTAACGAAACCGACAGTTGGGAACTCGATTTCATATCCATTTAAGATGGCATTGAGATTTTGAATTATTGCCATAAATTTCTGCTTTTAGTTATCAATCGCAAAGATACATGTTTTTCTATATTCATCTTCTTTTCAAGAAGATAATTACAGTTTTTTAACCTCTATCGGGTGATTCTGAATGCTGCCAATAGAATCAAAATACAACATAATGTAAACATACGCTTCATTTATTATGAAAATTACAATAGTACTTTCTTAACCTGATATTGAAAGCCAACAACTCAAGAGCCTCGGATGTTTGTTCATCGCAGTCTGACTGGGCTTTTTCGTAAAGAGCCAAAAGTTCATCATCGTTCAGATTGGCAATGTCGTAACCATCGTAGAGCTCAGGTTTGTACTCCTCGCAGATCTGGGGCATGAGTTGGTAGAGAGGCAACTCTTTGGCAGATTCTTTCAAGGGATGATTAAGCGTAGTAGCCAATATCTCTTGCCACGCCTCGGCTGCGTTATAATATAAGGTACGCATACCAAGGCTGACACCACACTGCTCAATGTATTTCAGTGTCAATAGCCGGATGGCTTCTACTGGTGGGATGTGGATAAAATCTTGCGGATCGTCAGAGCACCATGCGCAGAGCTCGCCATGTTCATCTACTATTTCCATCTCAGATTTCTAATTATAATTCGACAATTCCTTCAAATGACGCTTGGAATCCTCCGAACCGTCGAAGTCGATGGCCTGCAGGAACATTTCCTTGGCCTTAGCAAGATTTTGGGCCACGCCCTCGCCCTTCATAAAGAGTACACCCAGATTGTTGTAAGCTACTGATGTAAGGAGAGTTTCGCCACCTATATTGATGGCCTGGCGATAGAGCACTGCAGCCTTGGCATCGTCGCGACGTACACCCAGCCCCCTGCGATACATATAACCTAAATAAGTCATCGCCTCGGCATGGCCCTCACTGACTGCCTGATGGAAACACTGCTGGGCTCGCTCATAGTCGTCATCGAACAGATATCTGCGCCCTCTGACAAAGGCAGAATGATCTGACATAGCTGCTTTGTATAGCTCATAAAGCTCGTCGTGATCTTGATAGTTCATCGCTGATTGCTTGAATATGGGAATACACGTAAAGCAGAAACATGAGAGTGCGCCGACATGTAATCATCGTCGGTGATACACTGCGAGAGGGGTCGATCAAGAATGATATAACTATCGTCGGAAGAATCGAGACGAATGGGCGGAAGGTCGCTGGCATAGAGTTTTGTGATTTCTTCAACCGTGCGTGGTGTAGCATCGACAAAGCCTGTCCTGATGCGCTTGTGCACCAGGTCGAGCACCTTCACACATTCTGATGGTTTGAAACGGATCTGACTCTCCAAGCGTCCATAGAAAATGCCGATGATACAACCAGATGCAATGAGTCGCTCGTCCATCTTCGTGCCATCAGACAGATAGACTCGTTCAGTCAGGCAATCGTCATCACCATTAATACTTAGCACCCCAAAGGGTATCTCACGAATAATAAAACAGAAGATCTCCCCAGTATCGAACTCATAAGGGTTCTTTGAGATACGTAACATCTCATACTCTGCCTCTACGAGTGATCGGAAGCGGATGCGCTCGTCATTGTAGACCGAATCAAGGTCTTTAAGTCTGACAACATTCAGTTCAAAATAGCTGTTCACCATAATACATAATTATTGTTTTCATTTGCAAAGGTAACACGATTTATCCTGATTTTCAGACTTTTTACACGTGTTATAGCTATCGAATGTGTTTTTCGTAGGATAATAAATAGAATAGCCCCCTCAAAAACCGAGGAGGCTATTTGTTAAGCCTTTAGGAATTCTATACGCCTTCGATTCCCATGCGGCCTTACCGCGAAGTGCAGCCAGATAGAACCCTTTGAGTTCTTCTCTATCAGAATCTCATCAAAATCCAGATTCGAATCATCTGCATAGTCCATCAGGATGACGGCATACCTCATGGCTTGCTCCATCCCATAAGTCCTGATATCCACTGCACAGCCTGTCAGATGATTGGACGTCATAGCCCCACCCGCCAACTTATTGACTGCAGGTGAACGATACCCGCTGTTGATTATAATCGGCTCTACATTCTTCGACTCGTCATAGTCCTCACCTGGGGTCAGACAATACAGCGTATTGTAACTATAACGCAACTCCTCCAGCCAAGGACAAAGCCTTTTCAGATTCTCAATCACTGCATGACTCGGAATGTTCCCATCCGCAGTCTTGTGCTTGGTCTTTGTGAACTCCCCGAGCGAAAAGTGCTCGGAGAGTTTCATGTTCTTATTAATTACTACTTGTTCCATATTTTAAAACCTTTAAGTCAAGTTTGCAAAAGTGCAAAAGTGCAAAACCTGTGATCCATATGATTACGGTAGTTCCTGCACCAATTTGCGATAGATACCATAGCCCAATTTCTCAATAACTCCATCTGCTTTCAGGCGCTTCAGAGCACGCGAAGTTGCTGAGTCGTTGGTGCCGAAACTATCCTTAAACTGCTGCGTCTTGAACTCGTCAGGCAGCTTGCGATAGCATTCGTCGTAGCGGGTGGTTCTGCGACGTACTACGAACTCCTTGTTCTGGTCGGCGAAGTAGTTGAATGCCATCTCGCCAAAGAAGAACTGCTGGCAGCGGTACTGGATCTCCATCGCCAGACGACACAATCGGCGGTCTCTGTCATCCATCGTCAGACTACGTGACTCCTGCCACTCATCCCAATGACGCATCAGGATAAAGGGAAGAGAAATGCCAATACCGTAGTAAGGGATTCGCTTCAGCAGCGAGCGGTCTGCCTTGTCACCATTGAACTCCGCTATCTCGAGGTGGTTTGACTGCCAGTCGAAAGTCTCATCGTTCAGCGACTCAATAGGCAGTTCGCCTTCCACCTTGTCGAGACAATAGGCCCAGGTCTTCAGAGTCTCGTTGGCATTGGGATCCACCTTCTGATGACGTTGCGCCATACCCTTATCAGGCAGGGGAATCACAGCCAGACGGCTCGACATACCAGTACCATAATTCCGTTGGTTCACTTTCCGATGCAGGGCGTAGGGCGTGCCGGTGTAGATGAAATTCCAGAACACGTTGAACATACCCGTCACCGATTCCTGATTGGCATACATCTGACCGTCCTCCTCGTTGTGAAACGCTTTCAGTTCGAGGATCTCACGGTCCTTCCAGTCACCGCCCTTGTTCTGCCTCGTCACATTGTCCAACTCTGCGTCGAACGAGAACATATGAAGGTTCAGGGGCTGACCCTGAATCGTCTCGATGGCGGCATTCATGTGGCGGATAAACTCACCCGTAGCCGTTCTTGCCGGATGCACCCTGATGCCAACGACAGGCCTTTTCAGAGCCTCCCCCTTCTGCGCCTTTGTCGAGGTGGTTCGCTCCGTGCGCCCCTCCTTGTAGCGGTTCACAGCGGCTATCAGGCACTGGTCGGCCTGAATCATCGGATCGGCAATCTTCTTGTAGAATTTCTCGATGACATTCTTTCCCGCTCCCGGGTCACCGATGATAAAGATACAGTAGTTCAGGCGGCGCACAATCTCCGGTTCATACCAGAAGTGATACCATGCACGGGTCATCAACGTGCCGAACATCGCAGCCGAAGAGAAAAGAATAGCAGGCAGCTTATGTGGATGGGCATTCAGGAACAATTCCTTCATGCAGGGATAGAATTCCGCCATTTCCATCAACTCCTCAGCCCACTTGTCCAGCGGCAGCATGGCGTAGATATCCTCAGCGTCACTCGGGGTCTGGCATTTTTGTGCTATCTCCGATGGCACTAAAGTGCCTGACCCCTGTGTGAGAGCCCCACTCTTCCTCAACGCCTCCATCACCTCGTCGGGCTTCTTCTGTCTATAGCGCCAGCCCATGATCGAACCGACAGTACCAGCCACATCCTCACCCTCAGCAGCAAGGTCCTGCACCCAGGGCAATGTCATCACCACCTCAGTAATCTTCGTCGGGTTCTTACCGATGAGATACCTCAAATGATCTGACAATTCTACCAGCGTATCATGTCGATGGTTGGTGAGGTTCCTGCCTTCCATCCAGGCCTCGATGATCTTCGTAATCGGAACGCCGTTGTACATCAGCACTTCCTGATCATCCACTGACCCGACAGTCTCAGCCCCTTGTCCAGCTTTCTTACCGGCCACAGCAGCAGTCTTAGTAGGAGCACTGTGACCAGCATGATACTCAGCATCATACTTCTTACCAAATTCTTCACTTTCATAATTGATTAGTCGTTCTTCGTCAATGAAAATAATGTCATCAGAAGTCGTCAGAAACGCACCCCTGCTGGCATCCTTACACGCTTCGTCAGGGTTAAGTCCCAGCTTCTTAGAGAACACGATCTGGTTGTCAATCAGGTTGCCTACACTGGCATCAGCGATAAAGACCACCTTCAATCCATGACCAGACGGTGTAACGAACACGAAGAGGATACGCTTCCGGTCCTCCTCACTCAACTTGGCGAAAGCCTCTTCCCACACCTTTCGGGGGTCACCCTCGACGTGGTCAAAGTCAATCACGCACAAACCGTTCAAACGGCAATACTTCTGGTTACGCCAACACCCAAGCTTCTTGGTCTTCTCGCCTGTCTGCTTGTCTTCAAACTCCTTCTCCGATTCGTCGTAGGTGGCAATGAAAATCACAAACGGCAGACTCTTCTTCTTGGCATCATAAGTCTTCTTGTCGCCCTTGGCCAGAGCCTCACGGGCCTCCTTAACTTTCTCGAAAGTCCGGGGCGCCCCGACGAACGCCCTGAACTGCTGGATTGAAACTACTTCAGTTGGCAGACTGAAGCTTCGTTGATAACAAAACATTTGTCAATCTTGCTTGTCAGTGTGTACAGCTCTCTCCTTACGTCTATCAATCCTTTTGCCTCGAATGTGAGCCAGGCCATCACCTTTCCTTCCTTTGCCGATAAGCACACCTTCACGTTGGGGTCATTCAGCAGGAACTCCCCATCCGGCATCTGCGGCTCATCAATCTGAATGTCTTTCGTCAGCTTGGCCAGCTCCTTGTGGAAGAAAGCAGCCTTGTCAGGCACCTCTTCGGGACATTTCAGTTCGATACATGTCAGCGGGTTCTTACCGTTGGTCACATATCGCTTCGACTTGCCCACCTTCTTCACCTCCTTCTGGCTCGGTTCGCCCTGAGCCTGAGGGTCAACCTCAATCGAACCGTCATCATAGATTCGCGTGTTCGACTTGAACGACTTCTGCAGCTTCCTGCGTGGAGAAGAGGCGCCTTGCACCTCTTTCTCCTGCTTCTTCATGTCTTCCATAACCTCTAAATATTCAAGTGTCATTCTACATCATGTTGATTTTATCCACATAGATCGTCGTGGCCTGCATGGCCTCGCCGGTCTGTTGAGAGTTCCACTCGCGTACCACCATCGAACACTGCACCTTATAGATGTACTGCGGGTCGTACTTCGGGCAGCTAACCGCCCTCTCTCCCGTTATCTCACCCAGAAAGGTGTCTGTGCCGTCGGTAAGCTTCAGCACTACTGAGTTGATAACCTTCTGATCGCCCGTCTTGCGATCCATGTACTGGCGGGTCTGCAGCCCGCTCTGATTCAGAATTCTTACGATTCTTTCCATTTGAAAATAATTTTAATTCGTGTAATTCGTTGTCCTGTTCCTTAATTATTCTTACTCCTGTATAACTCTAACCATGCATCGTACTTCTCGACAATGGTATCCCGCATGAAGGCACCGTCGCGTTCGGCCAGCTCCGTAACACATGCCAGAATGGTGGTACAAACATTAGTTATCACCTCCTGATCATAAGGACTTAGCCAGTTACAGTGACGGTCAATAACGCCAGATAGCATCTTGCCTAACAGCTCCGTATCATCCTGCAACTGCTGGTGCAAGTCCTCCAAGCCAGTACATGTCAGCACAAGCCGACCCAAATTCGATTTCTTCAGATTCTTCTTTTTCATTTTCTTATTTGTTTAAATCAGTCTTTCATTATCCTTTAATCAATTTCCTTATGAATTCCAGACCTTGAGGAGTCCAGACGAGATAGGTCTGATGTTTCTTCTTCCCGTCCTTCGAGTAGTAGATGAAAAGCCTGTCGTGTGTCAGCCCCCGTCCCTCATACCTGGGAGTAAGCCGATACTGACCCTGCTTCCATTTCTGGATGCCCATGTCACGGAGAAATGAGTTCAGGTCTCTGGCTTCCATACCCAGTTCCCTGGCAATCTCCGTCACCGTCAGGCACCCGTTGTCACCTTGGTTTTCGCGCTGTAGGGTGTGCCCCACAATGCGCTCAGCCTCATTCATCACGTCGTCATCCGTCACCAGCAGGTGTCGGACAGCACGTTGCATCAAATCCTTATTTTGTATTTCCTGTTTCATGTCTTTTATAGTTTTAAAAATGTACGCGTATATGCGTGTGTACGTGTGTGTGTATGTGTGTGTATGTGTGTGTCAGCATGTCAAACAGCACCGCAATCACCCACCATGGGGTTTCGGATTCCTCACCCCTCCGGGATTGGATTGCAATGCAAATTTAGGCAAAAAAAAATCGCTCCAGAAGGTCTGGAACGATTTGGGAAGGATTTGGGAAGGATTTGGGAAACTCACTCTTGAAGAAGACCCGTTTTTCCGAGTTCATCGGCTAATTTCAGTGCGATTTCCCTACATTGGGAAAACATGCTCTGGTCGTTTTTGCTGACTCTGGCAAAATCCATCCGCCGTGCATCGCTATCCATGAATGAGAGTGTGCAGATCTTGCGGATACTCTCGTAGCTGCATTCGTAGTCGGCAGGGATATCCAGCTCCAGGCTCCGGATCTTCGTGCAGAAATCCTTGGCATCCACAGGATAGTTGCACGTCCAGCGGAGATACCAGTAGGCACCGGCCCACTTCCATTTCGCATCGATAACCTGGCCTTTCCCCACACAAGCCTCCAGCGCCTCAGCCACCTGCTTGTCACTATAGGCCTCGCCGTCTTCGTTCAGCTCCTTGACGCGCTTCTTGACATCACGGCGGAACTGAGCTACCTGACTCTTCTTCAGCAGCCCCTCAATCATCCTTCGGGCATCGTCGCGCTTCGAAGTATCCTCCAGCGAGGCTATCTGGTCGACCACGTTGTCGTAGGTGACGCGGTTCGACCATTCATCGTTGTTCTTCCATTGTTCAAGCGTGTCTGTCAGGGCCGCATTCTCACTCTCCAGCGCCGCCACGCGCTGTTGCAGCCGCTCGTTATCAGCCAATGCCTGCTGCATCCTCTTGAAATAATTAAATAACCGCGACGTTAAGTCCTTCAAATCGTCCAGTGGCTCTTCGCACTGTTGTTGATTAATCTGCTCTGTCATAGATGTAAATATATATTATAAGGTGAAAAAATAAGGCCGAAAAAAACGACCCGCCTCTTTTCAAAGGCGAATCGGCCTGCTCGTAAATACCAGCTGCAAATTTACTAATAATAATCCGATCTAACGCTATCCCGGAATGAGAAATTTCGTCGTTTTAACGTTTTTAAAAAGGGGCAATTTTACCCTTGTTAAAATCCTTTCCATGCTCTTCTCCCATGTCCACACGGACCAGCCCCCGATCCATGTATACATTTTTTACGAACCAGCAAAAATGACACAAAAGTGCCTGACCCCCATGTGTCATATTATCATTAGAATATCGACGCAATGGTCTTATCTACAATTTCGTTGAAATACTTCTCCTTGACAGAACCGAGGCGACGATATACATCACGTTCCACATAACCAGCAATGATCTGACACTTTACAAGACTTGGCTTTGCAAATGTATGTCCAATCAGCATTTCGTCCGTCAAAGGATAAGAATATTGTGGATTGATCGTGTCATTCGACGATATCAACACCAAATAAAGCAGTCCGTCCTCATCCTCTTGGAGCTCGTCATTTGATACAATGATGGCTGGATGAGGTTTATATGTCCCATCTGGAAACAGAAAATTCACTTCTACCAAATCTCTTTGATGATATTTCATAGATAGCGTGCAATTATATTAGACATGCTTTTTTTAGAGTGGTTCATAAAAACCTCTCTCTCCTGGTGATAAGCCTCGATTTCTTCCTGCGAAGGCTCCTTGTAGTTAACAGACTCCTGAGAAAACAGGCCTGTAGCTAACAATGCAGCCAACTTGCGACGTGCGAGGGCATTATTCTGGTCGTATGACAATGTTACAGTACACATGATATTTCCACTTAATAGTTCAACGGTGCAAATATAGGGATTATTTCTGAAATTTCCAAGAAAAATAGAGAAAAGTTAGTAAGAAAGTGACACACAAGAGATTTGATTTCGCTGCTCCAAAATTTGGAACTTTCAAAAATAATGTCTATCTTTGCAACGTCAAAAGGGGAATTCGCAGAAAGGATGACAACCTTTATGGCCATTCAAGGTCGTTTCGAGCCCCAACCATACGAGCCATCACTCTTCAGAGCTGATGGCTTTGTTTTTGTTGTACAAGGTTTTGCAGTTTTGCACTTTTGCAAACTTGACTTTAATGTTTTTAGAAAGTGATGATAAGGGATTAGAGAATCTTAATTTTAACTTATAAAATTATATATATTATATATTATTATAATAATATATAATATATATAATTTCCTATGTCGTGTTTCTCAGGATTGCCAAAACCTTTATGTCAAGTCTGCAAAAGTGAAAAAGTGAAAAAGCTCTGTGGCTGATGGGCAGCTCTCACGCCGTCTAGTCGGCTACGATAGCCTGCCCGCTTCCCAACGATTGGCGATCAGGTCGGCTATGAATGGTTGGGACTGACGCCGAGGACGAAAGCAAAAAATAATTTGAAAATAATTGCTCAAAAACTTGCATAATTCAAAAAATATTCGTACCTTTGCAACATAGTTGCAAAACCAATCGAAAGTCGCGAATTTCGCATTTTGAAGGCAGCAAATTTTAAGACTAAGGAAAACGACATAAGGAAGAGGATTGATGATTTAACAATGTAATCAAACTCAAATTATGGCAACACAGAAAATTGCAATGGGGATTAATCTCCGACAGAACAAGATCGAGGGCTCTTCGGCCTACGGTAAGTATTATCCTGAGGTCGACCAGCAGAAGACCCTTTCGCTGCGAGGCTT
>JAEEGJ010002537.1_pt1 | contig 90752 bp, 70 predicted proteins | sample 8958761 | NCBI WGS metagenome assembly JAEEGJ01 (sample SAMN16246546, study PRJNA631951) | gut metagenome | biome: gut microbiome; feature: rumen; material: RS-attached | host: Bos | place: Iran: Karaj | collected 2018-10
TCAAGGAACGTCCTTGCGATCGCAACCGCCTCGTCTTCGGTGATCGTAACGCCGCGCAGCGGTCCGCTGACCGGTTCATAACGCTCTGTCTGGCTGATCACATCGTCCATATTCATCAGGACGACAGAGCCGTCTCTGCGTGCTTCGATCGGGGAATGATACCTGCGTTCCGGCCGTCCGTAATCGATTTCCGCATCCATGCGACCGCGCGCGTTGTAGATCGCATCGGCAAGATCGGCGTCAAGTCCGTCCGTGCTCTCCGGCGCTTCGCGGTAATACGCTTCCCATGCCTCTAATTGTTCGTTCAGATCCTTTCGCACATCCTCCCATTCCGCTTCGGATAAGTGTGCATAGTCCTCATCCAAGCTCGAAAGCGAAGCCTGCAGCCCTTGAATCTCGAACAGAATGCCTTGACGGGTCATGTTTTCGCCGCCTTCGGATTCGCGTACCAGAAGCTGACGTCCGTCCGCGATGCTTTGGAGCATACGGCGCGCCCATGCCGCGTCATAGTTTTGCGGAACGACCTCGGCGACCGGATAGAGATCGACTTCAGGCAGTACGACGTCGGCGGCAAGCTCGACGGTCAAGCCGTCCGTTTCAAAGACGTCATCCACGCGCGACGGCGCCTCAAACCGCTTTTCCTCAGCAGGACCGTCGGCGATCTTTTGTGTCAGAACGCCGTCGCCCTTGTTGACGACAAATTCCTGCTCCGGTGTGGGTACGCAGGCAAGCAACAGGGAAAGGATCAGGCAAAGAATGATGATTCGTTTCATAAAGTTCTCCTTTCATGCGGACGGGCTATGCCCGTCCCTACGGTTCTGTATTCATCCATCAGATGAATTGCGCAATGCGCATGAATAGACCTTCGGTCATAAATTGCCTTGCGGCATGAATTGTGCCTGCGGCACATGAAGAATAAAGAATCAAGTTTGTTCCGTGCCGAGGAACATGAAGTTATACTTGCGGATCGCACGCAGAATGCCGACCATCAGCCCGGCGATCAGCACAAGAAAGATCAGATATGTCTGCCAAAGGCGCGGCAGAAGATCGTAACCGAAGTTGTGCATGTGATACGTCGCCTGATTCAGCGGCGATAGCCAGCCCACGGCGACGTTTGCTTTGTACATCAGCTCGTCCGGGAGATTGAACATCTGTTTGATGAGTTCTGGGTTTAGAAGCAGACCGTAGAGCGAGAACGCAAACGCCGCAACCACGCCCGCGCTCTTGCCGCGGAGGAGCTTCATGAGAAGCATAAACAGCGCGAGCACGAGCGTGTACAGCAGCATCAGGAGGAAGATCGTTTCGGCGCATTGGTATGGGCACGACATCTCAAGCGTTTTAACCAGCGCCGGGAGTGCCACCGCCTTGCCTGCGCCGGAATAGCCGAGTATCGCCGCCGTCTCCGACCACATATTGCCGAGGAAGCTGTTTTGCATACAGATCAGCGTCGTTGCAATGAGAATAAAGACCATATAGATGAGCGTGGCGAAGATCAGATACAAAAGCTGTCCCCACGCCCATGTGGAGCGCTTCATGCGCACGAGATAGTACGGTACGCCCGCGCCCAAAAACGGGATGTCTGCAAACAGCAGAATGAGCAAAAGCGAGATCAACAGCACGGAGTTCGCGTCGCCGAAGGTCCACACAAACGGCTCGAACGCCTGCATGGCGGTGCCCATATCGTAGGCAAATGAAGCCGCCTTGTCCGAAAGCAGGAAGCACAGGATGAACGCGAGCGCGAACGTCAGCACAATGCGGACGTTTTTGCGCCACATGCGGAAGTTATAGCACACGACCGCCCACACCTGCGAAAGCGTATACAGGATGGCGTTTTGCTTCTGCGCCTTCTTGGGCTTTGCACGCTCGATGCGCTTCAGTAAAAGCTTTTGCGAAAGATTCTGCGCGCCGTAGTGGTGCTTCTGCCGCTTGTCGTCTCTAAGCTCTGTCTGCACGGTCATGTAAAAGATGAGCTGCAAAATGAGCACCAGCATGAACAGCGTCAGCGCCGCGCTTTTTCCCTCGAGCGGCCACGCGCCCTGCATGGTCAGGTAGTTTTTCGGATTCAGCATGAAGGTGGAACGGAAGTAGCGCTCCTGCAGAATAATCAGAACGTAATAGAAGATGAACGGCGCGGCGTACGCAAGGTACACGTTCTGCGTGAGCGACGAGCACAAGAGCCCCACGCTTGCCCACATGGCACCGGACAGGAAGAAGAGGAAACAGCGCAGGATGATGTCCGGGATCTTCGATTCGACCGCGTATTCGCCGTAGACCTCGATCGGGGAGAACACGAGCATGAAGACACCGAGCGCGGTGAGGATGCCGAGCACGAGCGCGAGACCGCCGGAAACAGCCGCGCCGACGCCCTTGCCGAGGATGTAGCGCGTGACGCTCGTGCGGGTCAGATACGGCTTCAGGTATCCAGATCGCACATCGTCGGTGAACGCGGTCGTGTAGGGAATGGCTGCAAGGATCGGCACGGCGAACAGGATAATATCGCTGCCGAGCGCGTTCAGCAGCAGCTCGCGGTGATAGCCGTACATCACGCGGACCTCCTCCATGCGAAATACGCCGAGCGCGTCCGAAAACGCGCTGATCAGAAGGCAGATCACCATGCCGCCGAACGCGATCAGAAATGAGCGACCTAAAATAGAGCGCTTGATTTCGTTAAGTATTGATTTTGTGCAAGCCATATATTTCTCCAGCATAAATACTCTTTTCCATTAAATTAAACAGATAGTTAGTATCCAACATCTCTGTTGATTATGCTTCCATCAATGGCATTAATTGTTAGAAACGAATAACTTAAATCATATGCTTCAGCATATACATTACCGTTCTTATCTGTTGTTTCTTTATATCCTAAGAAGTCCCAAGCAGGAACTAACAGCCCGGTCTTTTTATCTTCTTCACGAATAGCGATGAGTCCAAGTCGGATTTCCGTAATAATATATCGCTCTGTACAATCCTTATCTTCGATAAAATCAACGTCATTGTTAACAACGGTTATTCTGTTTTCAAATACAGATTGGATCTTTGAAAAAGGTAACAAACTGCACCTGTCTGTTAAAAAATCCAGGATTTCAAACGGCGATTCATATAGCAGCATAAGAACGCCGTTATCGTCAATCTCTATAAAAACACGTTCCTGTCTCCATGCTTGATCGTATTGTGCTGCCGCTGTACCGTTGTTTGTATAAGTGACGGGGATGCCTCTGATCTCGCGTGTAAAAATGCACATATAACAAGGAACAACATCCCTGCTTCCACTATCAGCATCCATTCCATATTGCTTAACACAAACAAAATCTTCGAGTCCAACATGTGTCATAATATCTTTTGCAATAGCTAATGCATCGGATTCTGTAATAGATAATTGATGTGTCACATCGATTTCATTAGGCGTAATATTAATATTAGAATGGTCAGCATCTCTCCAATAACATAATTGAACAATCCCGGCAGTATTGCTAACATCCATACGCGATAAAACATTGTTTTCGTCTAGTGTAAATGCCCAAGTAAACTCATTAGCATTATTGCTGTTGTACGAGAAATCCGGAGAATACGCTGGGAGAGTATTAGGCGCCGAAGCAGCTTTTTTTATCAAGACATCTAATGCTTTTTGAGCATCACTTCTTGTTTCATAAACAAGGTCGTATTTCAGACAACCATACTCATCCCAATGTTCAAGTGCGTCCATTAAATCCTCAGCGTGATGTTCATAATAGCCTTTTGTTAAATGCTCTAGACTATCTGGGTTTATATAGTGCGGATTCTCTCCAAATAGTGCTTTCGCGAATGATTGTATGATAGTTTCAGAATAATCACCTGGGATGATTCTTACTAGAGGAAGCTCTGTTTGAGGAATGTTAATATCCGCATCAACCGATACAGAAAGACGGCCGACAGTACTAACAAGTTCGGCAGAATAATGCTTAGGCACATCTGGGTATTCAACTATTCCTGTGCTTGAGGTATCATCATTTTGATTTGCCGTTTCAATGAGTAATTCGGTGCTTTTTCCAGTGATTGCTTCCTCTTTTGGTGTAGGAACACAAGCGAACATTAAAAAAACGGAAATAGCCACAATAATTATTCTAGTTGTTCTGTTCATAATAGCTTTTATACTCCTTTATTTAATAATATCAATTGTGGAACGAGGTTCTATGTATTCTCCATTAAGACTGTTAAAAAACACTGTTAATTCAACACAATTACTATAGTTAAAACAGCTTCCCTCACACAAGTAATATTTCACTTTCCAACACGGGATACATATACCATAGCCGAACAGTTCGTCACCGCTGATTAAGCAACAACATAGACTTATTTCATCAACATTAATACTTTGAGCGACATTAAGAGAATGTTGTGCAATTAGTTGGTCGTTGATTTTAGGTAGTATCTCTTCAAATGATAGAATGCGCGGTGATTCATCCACAATAGATTCAATCATACCAAGACCTCTAGCATCGATTCTAAATAATCCATTTTCATCTATATAAATGAAGACTACTTCCTTTTCCCATGGGGCGAATGAAGTTGGCGGTGCGCTGTTAGCCCATAAATCACAGTAATCGATGTAAGGAGTAAGAAGATCCTTATTTCTTCTGGTAAATATAAAATCCCACCCATGTGATATACAACCGCTTGAAGTAATAGCAATGGCATTTTCACATCGAAGAAGATCAAAAGAAGGATCCAAATCGAGTTTTGCAAGTATATCTATGGCGCAATTATATGCTGCTTCCTTTTCTATGGCGGGATTTGATTGAAACTCGGATAGAAGAGAATCATTACTATCTAAATTCTCTTCCCGAACAACTATTGCTTTACAATTGCGTTTATAAATAAAACTGTTTCCACCAATCACGCCTTTGAAAACACCAAGTAATCCAGCTTCAGGTACTGAGATTGCTAGAAAAGATCCGCTACTTGGAAATGAGAAAGCAGATAATGACGATGAGTCAAAATCTGAAAACACATCTGTATTATTTAATGAATACCAATTGGTATTAGGAGATAATTCATTCATAATTAAATCATAGTAATCTATACTGTGCGTTTGCTGTTTCACTCTATAAACACAACATTCTGGATTATTAGGGATATTAACATTATACATAATGGACAAATTACCGTTTTGCGTTTCTCTATAATAGTCTCTTCGTACAGGATGACCTTGCGATTCGGAATAAACACTGTACTGATCACAACCAGAACAGATTAAAATGCAAATACAAATAATTAAAACAAGAAATCTTTTCATATTGTAGTTTTGTTGTGGTCAGCTAAATGCTGACCACAACGACACCCTCCAGAATGGTATTATTAGTAATCGAAACCACCGTTAAACACTACTTTTCCCGATGCATCAATGTTTCCCTTGATTATCATAGTTGTTGGCGTGATATCCCAGTAGTCACGAACGCCAGCTAAGCTACCGCTTTTATATGTAACAGCATTACTATTTCTAACGTCGGAAGTGGTATACGCCCGCAATGTGAGTTTGGTAGCGGATCCTTTTGTATGGATATATCCTTCATTACCGGGAAGAACACCAAAATATGTATGTGTACTGGTAACGGTCTTCAAAGGTACTGTCGATGTTGAAGTTGCGGTATAGGTATCCGCTGATGCAAAAGATACGGCGGACAAAGCAATACACAGTGCCAAAGCTACACAAATAACAATCTTTTTCATTATATATTTTCTCCTTTATAATATGTTCATATTGAATTGGTATAAGTAAGATGCTATCATACAATAAAGCCTTTACATGACAGCATCACGACAGTAGATGCGAGTTCCCCAACTCACGCGTGTGAAGGCTTTCTACGTGCCCATACGTTTTATCCTCCTTGTGATGAATTAGTATGAAGATGATCTCGAACAGACAGTTGCGGATTCTACAAACTGACCATTCGAGTCATACACACTCACATATACTTTGCATCGATAGGTGCCTGATGTCAGACCGTTTTTGGCTTTTGTTAAGCTTACTCCCAAATTACCGGATCCGGTCGCAGACCATGAAGCAATGCTATTCCAATTGGAACCGCTTAGCTTTTGCAGATAAACGGTCATGCTGTAGGAATATGATGATCTACCATCCACAACACCGTAGCAAGTTGCGGATGATCCGGAAATGCTGATATCCGCGGTAATGTAGCGAATGCCCTGATACTCTTCAATGATTGGATCCTCAACAGGAGTTTCAAGGTCTTCAGCATATGCCGGTGCGATGACAGAAAAGATAAGAATAACTGAGAATACAATAGAAACAAGTTTTTTCATAAGAATACCTCCCGAATCGTTTCAATACATATAACGATTCGGGAGGTATATGTGCGGCATGAAAAGAGTTACTTCTTTTTCACGTTTTCTGCAATTGTAATGATTTCTTCTTCGCTTATCGTTCCTCCGAGAACAAAGACAGTACTCTCGTTCGACCAAGTCAACGTGATCCAATCTTTCTCTATCACCATTAACCCGGTTTCATCTTTAATAGCAACATACTTTATCTCTACAGCATTTTCTGTGTCAATTTGTGAAACAGATGTGCTTGAGGTTACATGAAGAACCAGTATTTGATCTTCATTCTTTTGATATCTGATTGTTTGCCCAACAGTTAACTCTTCGGAGAGTAAGATGAAACCGTCCGGAACATACCCCAACTCATATAAAACAGGCTTTTGAGGATCAAGTTCCTCATAGTTTTCCAATCCGATCTCAGCGTATTGAGGCGTAATCGAAACAAGAAAAGCGGTTATTCGCGCTCTGACTGCTTCGGACGACATCATGGTAGTAAACATAATAACGATGAATGCGGCAACTGCAACAATCACTTTTTGAACGACACGAGATACACCTCTATACTGATGATGCATTTTTTGCTTCGTTTCTTTGGAGTGTTGCGCTTCGTCACCAAGTTCGCGTTCCAGCATCTTCTCTAGACGTCTATAAGAAAGCTCGGGAACCGAATCTTTCGGGTTTTCCGGCCGCTGTTCGATCAGTATTTTGCTCTGATCCTCTGCATAACGTAAGACTACATCGCGGAACAACTTATCAATTCGCTTTTTCAACATAGCCTTTTTCCTCACAAATCTGATAGACTGCCCGTCTGGCTCTTGTCAAGTTCTTGCGAACGCTGCTTTCCTTGATGCCAAGTAATTCCGCGATTTCTTTATCAGACATTTCAAGCAAATACTTATATTGCAGGATGTCTCTTAAACTGTCCGGTAGCAAAGAAAACGCTTCCTTTATCAATTCGACATCAATATGGAGCAAAGCACGATCTTCCGTTGATACACTGCTGTCCGGATATTCAAAGTGATAATCGGCATCGTCGATGCTTCCCGCAATATGATTGCTTTTTGTCTTTTGTTTCTTCATGTAGTCTATGCACTTCCTCTTAATACACATAACGACGAAGAAGGGCAAGACGCGGCAAGGAACCCTGTAAACTTTATCAAGGTTTCTGGCAAAGTAAACGAAAGTATCCTGTATTGCATCTTCAACTGCGGCATCATCATAAAGCATGGACTTTGCTTTTTGACGCATCGCCTCATAGTTTTCGATGTACAGGTTACTTAAAAACTTGCGATCCGATTCATTCTCTATCATCGCGAGAATCAGCGGAATAATACAAATCACCTTCCTTATGAGTATATTGTACTATGACTTTTAAGTTTGTCAATGAGGATAATTTGTGTACATCAACGGCATCAAATCATTTGATAATCCCTGCAGAAGATGCATCAGCATTTATCCGCTTTTTATTATTCAATTTCACAGTTAGCTTTGAAAATGTACTCTGTGAATTCGGCACATTAACTCTCCAGTGTTCTACTGATCTATGCTTCAATGACATCTTTTGCAGATGCCTCATAGTATTGTTTCGTTAATTCTGACACAAGGAATTCGTCGTTCAGCAATTTAAGAAAAGCAATTTTAGATTTCTTTGTATCTAAACGTATCGTTTGACCATCATCGCTATACTTGAATTTGTCATGTAGTGCTATATTGTTCTTTGAAAAATCAATGATAGTATTCCTTGGAATTCCCAGTTTGAAAACCGGAGAGCTCTTTGTAACTTTTGAGAGCTTTCTACAAAAAGATACATCATCCAATAAATCATATAACACTTCTGTGTCCTCAATTAGTCCTTTTTTCTCTATCTCTTTAATTGATTCTGCTGCAGCTCCTGCTATTAACTGCGTAAAACCAAAACTGCGTTCTAAAGCTTTAAGATCAACAATAAATATATCGTTGCCAAGCCGTATCATTTGAAAATCTGCATTTACTCGCAGAATATCCCCGCCATCAATCTTTACAAATCGTTCGGCATCTTTCTTTATACCCAGCAGGAAACTATCCCTCTTAATCAATGCCACAGGGTAATGCTTTTTATACAATAATACGCCTTTGTCCATTGACCCGATGTACACCAAGAAACCAAAAAGATTTGTTAAGCTATCTGTTTTGAAGTTAAACTTTTCAATTGAATTGATTTGGTTAATATCAAATTGCGCAAACAATTCCATTTCATCCGGTAGCTCTTTATAATCATATAAGTATAACGTATTGACCTGTTCATCTGCAGTAGAAAGAGGACGAATTTCAAGATAATCGTTAGTTACAATTGTTTGAATAAGGGCTTTTTCGTATAAGTCCTCCAATTCAGAAGCAGTCAATTGACTGTCTAAATCTGCGAGTTTCAGATAGTATTGTCCCTCCTCTTTCATAACAAGCAGAAGTTCAAGAACAGGATTATCTGAAATTATTGCTAATAATTCCTCTTTGATTGTTTCAATATCTTTATTCATGTGTTTGCCCCTTTCCTGCTTTTTTTGCTATCCAAACATGTTGATCAAGAAAACGCCATGCAATCGAATCCCCCGCATATAATCTGTCCCTTGTTATCAGGATGATCTCTCTTAACTCAGGGTGGTTTGAAATAGTCACTCTATATAACCGATATCCCATTAGAGCCAGAGTGGGATTCCCATAATACAAATCCATTTTTACAAATATGCAGCCAATAACAATCAACAGTATTGCTAAAACAATAACAAAGCGTACTTCTGATAAACTAAAGCTAATCAATGGAATAATGTAAGTAGTTAGAAAGGTTAGATATTCGTAGTTTTGGTTTTCTACGCTTTCAATTTTATAGGAGGCATGAACTGCTCCTCTCCATTCGTAATCTAGTCTTTTACACATCAATAATCCAATAACTGATAGCAAAAGAGAGACAACAGCCAACCAATTTCTTTTGATAAGCTCTTTGAATCCAATGAATGTTGCTTCTTTACTAAAAGAAATAGGAATATCAATAGTTATAAAGAAAATCAAAAGGAATAATAGCCATAAGGAAATAAAATAAAACCGTAGTTTATACATTGTATTCCCTTTTCTTGAGTGCCCCATAAAAACCTCCTTGTTGTCGATTAGTTACATATAATATAAACACCATACAGCTGAGGATTATCCTCTGAGAAAATAATATATTATTATAAAAAGATTTACAATGGATATAAAGTGTCTTTGAAGTGTTAATAACAATGAAAAGCAATGGGGAATTGTTTTATGAACAATAAACACAACAAGTTAATTGATTATGGCTTTTAAATGGAGGTGGGATTTTGAACAATACTGGATAATTATCAAATATGCTTTATATGCTGAGAAGTTTCTCGAGAGTAATGGATGGTCCATTACTTATCTGCAAGGAGCCATTGACTATTTCGTTTTTTTGCAGAGGATTCTTTACTGTCGTTTTTTCTATTTTGATGATTTTTAAGATGTATTGTTGGAGGTGTAGTATGTTTGCAGAAGAAACATTTGTAAAAGATTTTATATGGGGTATGAGCGTTCTTTCTGCATATTTTTCTTATAATAACAAGGAAAATCTTCAGGACGTTAATATATTCGCTGAGTCTTTTGTTCGTGATTTGATGAACATTCTATTCGATAAAAAACTATGCCGTGCAGTTGATCCTCGCAACGCAGGATATGATTTGATTGATATTGAATCAAAAATTGTTGTTCAAGTAACAAGTAATTGTAGACCTGAAAAAATCAACGAGACGTTAGGCAGCCTCGACAGATCCGTTGACAAACGAGCTCGGCTTCTTGATGAAAAACTGAAAAAAATAAATGAAGTTAATAAAGAACTGAAAGAACTAGAAGATAAACAGAAAAACATTCGTATGAGGGGGGAAGTCTGGAAGGATTCAGTTGACAGATCACAAAATGAGGCGAATGCCAAGAGGGAAACCATTGTAAGAATACAAGAAGAGATCGAGAATTTAGCTCCAGATATTAGAGGCTTCACAGTTCTTTTTCTCTTTTTAAAAAAAGATGCAGATCCTGTAAAAAATGATAAGGGTCGCGGTTATAATAATTCACGTTACATTAATTTTTCACAGTCAGATAGTATTTATTGTTTTGATGATTTGATTAAAATTGTCAACAATCTGTCCTTAAATGAGGATAGTACGAAGATTGATTCATTAATAAAATTTATGAATAAGCAAGAGACTATCTTTTGCCATCATAATAGATTATTCGAAGATAAAGTGGGCACAGTTATACGAGAATATGCAAATCATTTCGCTGCGCCACTGTTTCTGCATCAGTATGAAAAGAACACGGAAGTGACATTACAAAACACCTATATTGAGCCTAAGTTTAATATTGTTAAAGGATCTAAACCGGATTCTGACTCTATCGTTTCGCTGTTGGATAACTTTGTTTATGACAATAGAAAAGTAAGGTTGCTCTTTATCGACGGAGATGCAGCTATAGGAAAAACATCATTAATGTCTTGGCTCTGTTATCACTATCAACAAGAAGATGCTGCTGGTAAATCTGTCTTTTTAAACAGAAGATTGGTAATCATCAGATTACGGGATATAACAATTAAAGGAGTAGACTCATTAGAAAACTGTAAATGCATTTTTGATTATCTTAATATTGAACCGGAGGAGTTTGAAGCTCGATATTCTTCCAGTATTATTGTGTTAGAAGGTGCTGATGAGTTGAGTTCATTTGGTTTTGATGATGGAATAACCATAGAACAATTCATTTCTGCTGCAGAAAAAGTTTTTTCAAATCACAAACTTGTTATAACCAGCAGACCGCATTTCATAAATACCGAGCGCTTCTGTTCTGCTTCTTCTCCGTTCGAATTTGAGCATGTTTGCATCAGTCATTTTTCATCTAAAGATCGTGAGGAGTGGATAAGAAGGTATAAGCGTCATGGAGGTGCAATAACACAAAGCACTGAAGAATACATAAAGAGCATTACTGATAATGATGCTGATGGAGTTGCAGATACGCCATTGGCATTGTATTTGTTATCTGCTTGTAAAGTAAGTGAAAAATTAAAAGACAACAAATGGTCCTTATACTACGAAATCTTTCATAACGCAATCAAAAATACTACATATAATAATACGTTCCAGGGGGGTGAACATACTGCTTTTAGAAACCAAGATGTTGCCGAAAAAGTCTACGAGACTGTTGGCGCTATAGCTTTTTCTATGTATAAGCACTCGTATAAAGAGCAATACTTTGTAGATTCAAAGGAACTTAACTCTATTGCAAATGAAATCAGCACAGAGAAGATCAGTGCTGAGATTTTAAAAAAGACCTGTGTGTTGTATGCATATTGGAAGGAAAGTGAATCTAGGGGCATTCTTGAGTTTTACCACAACAATATTAGAGACTATTTTTTGTGTGAGTACATTTACAAGGTTTTTTCAGCAATAGATTTTTCTGATGATAAAGATAACATTGCTGAACAACTTATTACAACCGGATGTAAGGTGTTTCAACACGAGGTGTTTGCCAAAAAAACGTGGGCACAGACTTTTATGTTTTTTTATTATCGGATAAAAGCAGAAAAAGAAAACCCTCATAGTGGAAGTTTAGCCGAAATAAAAGTTGCAGATTATTTTCCGCACATCATTTTTAAACTATTCCAAGGGAATCAATTGTGGCGGTATGAGTATTCTACTACTTCCTATAATACAATAAAGGCAACTGCACTTAATTTTGCTTTATTTATTAAGGTATGGGCGATTGCCCTTTCATCGGATGACAAGGTGATATCTTTTACTGATTCTGACCACGGATCTTTTTGGCGTGAAAAGGGCGTATTCACCGACTGGGTTGATTTGTATACAGATTCGATAGAGATAGCGAACAATATTCACGTTTCATTCGGAAGCAATACAAGTTATAGCAACATGCTATTTAACAATCTATCTATGGATACAGCATGCTTCGAAAGAGTTAGCATGAAAAACTGCGTCTTTTTTAATGCGGATTTGAGTTATGCATCTTTTGGGTATTCAAAATTGGAAGAAGTTGATTTTTCACAGTCCTTGTTATGTGGTGGTCGTGACAACTCAAAGTCTGCTAATTTTTGTCATGCAGAGTTAATTGACGTATTATTTAAAAAGGCAAAGCTGAGTGGCGTCGACTTTTCAGAAGCTACTCTGGAGAATGTCGATTTTACAGGAGCAGACATCAAAAATACATCTTTTATTCATGCGTCAATAAGTAATGTGACTTGGCCGAATAGTAAAAATGCGCTTAGTTCAACAGAGTTTAAACATACAAAGGTGTCTAAAACAAAAATAAAAAAGATGGATTTAACTCAAACACAGTTAAACGAAGCAGAGTTTACTAATTGCATTTTTGAGGATGTTCTTTTTCCAGATTTAGTATGTGTCACGTTTGAAAATTGCAATTTGAAAAATTGTAGTTTCAAAGGCACAACTAATTGTTGCTTCAAGGGCTCAACACTAACGGGTGATTTGAATTGGAGTTCCCACACATTAAAAAATGTAGAGTTCACAAATTCAAGTATTGAAAGTATTGTATTTAAGTTTTCTCGCTTGGAACAGGTCGTTTTTAATAGATGTTCAGTAAACGAAATACAACTCTATAATGCAAACCTATGCACTAATTCATTCATGAGTATTAGAGCAACAAGAGCAAAACTCATGCAACCAAATACGGTACACATAAGTGAAGTATGATATTGGGTAAAGGCAATGTAATTATGATAATAATGTTGATAAAAACAATTTGTCAAATCAATAATAGCGAATAGGAACTTTCAGTGCATTGATGGTTAAAGGGTTTATGATCCTTTAGATGACCTGAAAACAGATTTGGTCAATGGCAGATATGGGCTTCATTCGTAAAACTAATACATAAATGGGCAGAAATAAAGCAATCTAGCGCAAAAAAATCACCCCCAAGCGATATGCTTGAGGGTAATATTTAATTTGATGATTTTAGAACACAGGTGACGACAAACTTCTTCGGTGCGTGACCGGTGTAGTAAAAAGGATAGCATGTGGTAAGCAGCAGATGCTTTCCCTCAATGGTCGGAATCCGAAGATCCTCGTCTGTTTCAAGGATCTCTGTTGATTCGATCACATAGGTGTAAATCATTCCGTTTGGCATAGTCACCTTGATGGTTTCACCATAGGCAACATCTTTCAGGATCTGCAAATGGTTCCGATTTCGGTGACCATAGACAACACAGACACCTTCTTCTCCCGGTGAGGCAGATGTGTTCAGCCAACCGGGGGTCTTTTCAAGCGTTGCTTCATCGACAGACGGAGCAATCGTTATGTCCTTTCCATGAATCGTCAGAACAAAAGCCGCTCCGTGCGGAACGGATACTTGCGGTACGGCAGTTGGTTCGGAGGGCGGGCGTGATGTTGGGGATACGGTAACAGGTTCATCAATTATAGGGAATTCTGGCCAATCACCGGATTCGGGAGTTGCAGATGGTTTCGGCGCAACCGTGCTGCTCGGCGTCGGAATCACGATCTCGATGATCTCGGTTTCGATTGTAGGTTCGGGGGTTACAGTCGGCGCTGCCGTTTCGATTGCTTGTTCTGCAAGCAATGAAATCTTGTCGCCGAGCAGGAACGGCAATATCAGAATTGCGATTGCAAGAATCGCAAGGATAATAATGTGTTTCTTCATGGGATTTCCTTTCGCTTATTGGTACGGTCTTCCGAACATAATGATCGGGTAGTTTTTGGTCTGCCATAGATCCCGCACGACGACGCAGCCTTTGCTGCTGGATGCTTCAACAACTTTTCCGTCGCCGACATAGATACCGACATGGTGAATTTCCTTCCAACGGTGGCAGCCCTCACATTTCTTGTTGACCCAAAAGACAAGATCGCCCGGTTCCAGTTCTGACCACGCAACAAGCAAACCGCGGTCGTAACAGTATTTCGCCTGCCCTGCAGCATTGGTGTACATATGATCTCCGAGTTCGGGATCGACTTCGTGGATCGCCCAGTATGCGAGACCGGAACAATCGAACTTTGTACTGCCTTTTGCACCCCATACATAGGGACAACCGAGCTTTGTCAACGCCGCACGAACAACGTCAGCTCCTTTGCTGTTGGAAGGTAAGTGGCTGATAATCTCCGTATAGTCCGCGCCGCCGAGCAGATCGACGCCGATCAGCGCGGCATAGTATTTGGTGTATGCCGGGGACATCATCTCCTCCAGAAGCTGCATCTGCAATTCATCAAAGCGATAGTATTCTGCAGCTTCCCGATAGGTCATAGACCGCTGATGCACATTGACAATCAGCTGCGTGACTGTCTCCGGCTCCGGCGTGTTGCCGTCTTCGTCGGGCGTTGGGGTTGGAGCATTCTCCGGGACTACCTCGTGAAGTTCATAGGTGAAGCCAACCGTGTTCATGACAGAGAACACTTCTCGCAATCGCTGTTCGCATTCATCGTCCGGGACAAGGATGATGATCGGATTCTCACCTGTGGTGGACAGGACGGAGTAGACAGCGAGTACATCGATCCAGTTGTTGACCGTAGCGGAATCGCCGTCATTGTTGTCACCTCTATAGACCACCTCGAACTCGTCGTGATCGATTTCTTTTTCGAACTTCTTGATCCGTTTATCAATCGCATCCTTGTAAGATTGGTCGATCCTTGTAATGATCTCGGTCATGGTTGGTCCCTCCGGTGATGCGTCGTTCGACCAGAATAGTCCGAAGCATACGCAGATGATCGCGGCTACAAGGGCAATGACAAGAATAATGACGACCGCAACCCAACCGCCAGCGGCGATTGCGGCGACAAGGGCTTTGATCGCGGCAATGATCGCTTTTACGGCAGCTTTGATCGCTTTTGCGGTCATCTCCGCCGCCTTTTGCGCGGCTTTAGCCGCTTTGACAGCGACCTCTTTCGCAACCTTCGCCGCTTTTTCAGCTGCCTTTGCTGCCTTCTCGCCGACTTTTTCTGCTGTTTTAACAGATTTCTCTGCGGTTTTGACGGATCGCTCGGCGGTCTTGACCGACTTTTCGGTTGTTTTTACCGTTTTCTCGGTTGTTTTAACGGTTCCTTTCGCGCCTTGTTTGACCGATGAAACAGATCTTTGACCTGCAGCATTTGTCTTCTGTACGGGACGCTGATCGGAACGGAACAGTCGTTGATTGTTCTGGACGGAGTGCGATTGCTGCTCTGTCTGTTGAAGCGCATGATGATCTCCTCCTTTTTGCGTGGTGTATTCGTACTGCGGCTTTATTGCAGGGTTGGATTCCGTAGGTGTAGAACTATCCGGCTGATGCTCATACGCCTTTTCCTTTGGTTCGGTTCGCTGATTCTGCAAGATCTCTGCTTTCTGCTGCGGAGTAATCTCTTGTGGCGCAGGGCGAGAAGACCGAAAGGATGGTTCATCTGATTGCTTTGGTTCGAGCTGATTGAATCGTTGCTGAAGCACATTGGCTTTTTCTTTCGGCATAATCTCATGACCGGAAGTATCGTATCGCGGTTCGGTTTGAACCGAAGGATTGCTTGATGGTTGGTGTGGTTCAGCCGCTTGCTGCTGATTTGGTGTCCGGGTTTCTGTTCGAGGTTGGTTCTGCTCCAACCGTTCCGCTTCCTTCTGTTCACGCCGATTCTCCAGATCTTCCACCTTGTCACGGATCTTGTCTTCAACCTTTTCTTTGACTTTGTTTACGGCTTTCTTTGTGCCGGAATATGCAACGGAAGCGGCTTCAACGGTGTACTGCTCGGATTTCTGCGTAGCGTAATCGGGCTCGGATTCATAGCGTTCGTCCGCGGGAACGGTTTGCTCATCCACCTTGCAATAGCCGGTTTTCATGTGCCGTGGAAGCTTGCGGAAAGCGTCAGCCGCCTTTGGAACTTTCATGTGTTGACGTTCTTTGACTTTTTTCATTTCCATGTTTCCCTCCAAAAGAAGGGGAGCGGAACCCGCTCCCATACTCTTATGCCTCGATCGTTTCCTTCGGCTTGGTCGTCATGACCTTGTAGAGCTTCGTATCCTTGGGGAAGTGATTCTCAAACGGTACGATATTCCCAGCACATTTCAGAAGTCCCTTGCCGGCGTCGGCGTTGGTCACATACGAAAGCTGCGTTTCTGAGATACCGAGAAGCTTTGCAAGCTCGATTCGATCCGTCGCCGCCTGATTCAAAAGCGTGATGAACTCACTGTTTGCAAGCATTGTCCGTGCGGTGTGCGACTGCAGAAGATCCTCAATGTTCTGCGAAATACCCGTGTAGCAGGCGTTGTGTTTCCGCGCGCGCTTCCATTGTTCGAACAGGAAGTTGGAACTGTATTCGTTGGCAAAGAGCAGGTAGATCTCATCAATGAACACATAGGTCGGACGACCTTTCTTCTTGTTCCGCACGATTCGGTTGTAGATGGAATCGAGAACAACGAGCATACCGACCGTCTTCAATGCCTTGCCGAGATCGCGGATGTCGTAGCAGATCAGGCTGCTTTCCGTATTGACATTGGTGGGCTTAGCAAAGGTATCAAGCGAACCGTCCGTAAAGAGCTCGATCGCAAGCGCAACGTCCTTTGCTTCCGGTTCGGGCTGCTTCAGAAGCTCTTTGTGGAAATCCTTGAGCGTCGGAACCTTGCCGGTGCAGCCGCGCTTGATAAACGGGCGGTATACGATCTGCGTACAGCGGTCGATCAGCGACTTCTCTTTTGCTGAGAGCTTGCCGCTCCCGACAAGCTGTTCGAAGAGCGAAAGGATAAACTCGCTCTTCAAAAGGACAGGATTCTCGGAGTCTGCGTATTCGGATTCCATATCCATAGCATTGATGTGGTTCTTGGAATCGGCAGCGATATTGATGACCTCACCGCCGAGCGCACGGACAAGCCGGTCGTATTCGCGCTCCGGGTCGATGATAATTACGTCACCCTGATTACGGAGGACAAGCTGGATGATCTCATCCTTTGCAAAAAAAGACTTACCGGAACCGGACACACCGAGCACAAACCCGTTGCCGTTCAACAGCGAGCTGCGGTTGACAAACAGCAGGTTCTTGCTGATCGCGTTCTGCCCGCAGTAGATGCCTTCCGGGTGGTTGATCTCCTGTGCCTGAAACGGCATGAAGACCGCTGCGGATTCGGTCGTCAGCGTGCGCAGAGCATTGATTTTCCGAAGCCCATACGGAAGCGTGGTGTTCAGTCCGTCAAGCTGCTGATACTTCAGCGTCTGGAACTGGCAGATATGCTTTCGCGCAACGGAGAGCAGCGCTTCCGTGTCCGTGTCCAACTGCTTCTTGCTGTCCGCAACATGAACGAGCGTGACTGTCACGAACATCATGCGCTGATCACGGGATGTGAGATCGTCAAGGAACTCTTTGGACTCCTTGCGCTGCTGTTCAAGGTCATATGGAACAACTGCGGAAAAGTTGTTGTTCTTATTCTGCTTGCGCTGCCAGTTCGTGATCTCCGTTTCCGTGCCGAGCAGCTTGCGCTCGACCTCCTTGACCGCTTCATCCGTGGGAATCGGGATAATGTCGATCGACAGCATGAGATTCCGGTTGATGTCGCAGAGCTCAGACACCATGGAATCTTTTAGAAACGACGGAAACTCCTGCAGATACAAAACCCGCGCATATTTCTTGCCGATCTTGATATGATCGCTTTTGACTGTCATGCTGTCGGGACAGATGGCGTCCGTAAACGAGTGTCCGCGCTTCATGAGATCCTTCAAATCGAAGTGATAGCTTTCCTCCTGTCCGATGCGGAAGAAGTCGTGGAACACACGCATCCGATCCGCTATCTCGATCTCATACAGTTTAGAGGACAGGCCGGCAAAGCGGGAAGCAAGCTCTGTATAGACGCGGGAGAAAAAGGTTTTTGCTTCCTCGTAGGATTTCTTAATGACCGATACCGTGATGTACTTTTCCTGCAAGATTCCATTGCCGCGGATTGCCGCGTCCATAATCATGCTGTTGTACTCGTCACGGTATTCGTCGAGACCGTCGTCTGCGTGTGGGATCAGATTCCTTGCAAAGCTGCTCTTTGTCATGCGCCGGTTATTGATCGTGATCTTGGTGGTCGCTCCGATCTCCAGCGCATTCAGCAGCTCGCAGTATGCCAGAAACATGGCAAGCTGATCGTCTCGCGCCGCAACGGAGTAATTGACGTCCGTGAATCGGAATGTGCGGGAGAACTTGTTGCCGACCTGAAAGGTTCCGTCCTTCCAGATCTTCTTGATCGGGATGGTTTCCTGTACAGAAGAAGGAACCTTGAACGGTTCCTTCTCAGATTTCAGTATTTGATTGAGCGTTTTAATCAACGCGCAGCACCTCCTTTAATTTTCCGCTTGCCAGGATCGAGGCATATAGATTCGTGGGTTTCGAGGTCAGTTGTTTCGGCATGAGAAACTCGGACTGAATGTATGCCCGGATGAACTGTTCGGCAGTCATGCCGTGGTATTTGACAAAGCCGAGAATCGCAAACGGGAACGCGGCAACGACGCACAGCCAACTGACGGTTTCCGTGCCGAGCACATTCCGAAGTCCGAAATAGACGCCGATCGCAACGCCGACAGCCAGTACCGCAAAGATAAACTGGCGTAGCGACAAGCCCATGAAGATTGACTCCTGATAGTCGCGGATTTCTTTATTGATTTTGATTTCCAATGTGGTCTCCTTTCATATGGTATTAGAATCCGATCATTTCCTTGACTACCCGATCACTCATCTTGACCGCGCCGACGAGAACAAGGAAGTTGAAGATCAGTTGGAACAGGAATGCCCATACAACGGTTGTCGCGTTCCCATTCGTGTTGATCGGCGGGTTCTCCGTCAGCACCGAATAGACGACACAGGCAAGGATAATAACGACACCCTGCAGGCACACCCCGGCATACGACTTCAGGAACTGACGTCCGACCTGGGATGTGCCTTCGCCTGCAAACGATGCAAGCGGAATCGGCGCGACGGCGGTGTACATGAAGATCTTAAAGATCCGCGAGTAAACGGTGAGAATCATTACAAATGACAGCACCGTTACGAGAAGCGCACCGATCAGCGCCACGATCCACAGCGGAATGCTGTCGAGGAAGGAGCATTGATTGATCTTCTGTGCGATCGCATCCGGGAGAGTGATTCCGGTTGTCAAAACACCGCCTGCATGAGCGGAAATGTTGTTGAGAATCCCATGCCCGATCTTAAAGATGCCGGTCAGAATATCCATGCTGTAGCCGACCACCGCTTTCGCAATAGCAAAGCGGATAAATAGCTTCAGAGCAACCTCCGGACGTTTGATCTCCGAAAAGTTGGTCGTCGTTTTCACCACACCGACAATAAAGAACAGAACGAGCAGCGCATACGCGATGGCTTTCAGCCCGCCTTGAATGTTGGCGATTGCGCTCCACACGGCACCGCCGCGGATGTTCTGCGGAGAGGTGGTCAGAAGCGTCCAGATGGTCTGCATGGCTTCCGACCAAAAGTTGAGTGTGTAGTTCAGAATGTCTATGATCCAGTTACCGGATGACTGCAAAAGCGTCACCTCCTTTTCGACAGGGCAGGCGAAATGCCTACCCTGTCGTTATGAAATCAACCGGTGATCAGGGACAGGATTTCTTTCGTAAAGGTAATGACGATGCCGCCGGCAATCGTCAGCATACCGTTTGCTCTCTGCGAGGGATCGTGCGACTTCAAGCTGAGACCAAGCTGCAGAATGCCGAAGCCGAGCAGGATGATACCGATCGCCCGGATAAAGCCGAAGATGAAGTCGCTGAGGTTGTTGACAACCTGAATCGGATCATCGTCTGCAAACGCCGTGGTCGCAAAGGAGAGGGTAAGTACGATCGCGCAAAAGATGCAGAAGATCATACGGGTTCGTTTGGACATTTTCATATAGTGGTTTCCTCCGTTTCATTTTCATCGAGTAGAATGTATTGTTCAGCGTTGTCGAAGTTAAAAGCTTCGTTAAACGGGATATAGGAATAGGACTGTCCTTTGTGAATATACGGCGGATAGCCGCCGTTGACAGTCATGTGAATGTTTGGATGGTGATTGAGATCATACTTGTCATCCATCACCGCGGGAAATCCGCGGATAAAGAGAAGCGCCTTGCTGTTGTCCAGTAGACGCACTTCGTCAGGCGTCAAGAGTTCTCTCCCGGTTGTTTGCATATTGGTCGAGTAGCTGCCGCTTTTGCCCTTCGTCTGCCCGTGGGTTCGGGTGTCGATCGTTTCCTTGCCGAGCAGCTTCGAGATATACTCATGGGTACTCTGCTCATTGCCGCCGAGATACAGAAGCGTGTCGCAGTTGCCCGTGATTGTTTCCCAACCGTGTTCCTTATACAGCCCTTTGAGCTGTGCGAGATTCTGCACAATGATCGTCGCGCTGATCTCGCGGGAACGCATGGTGGCAAGGGACTTGTCGAACTCCTCCGGCAAGGATACGTTGGCGAACTCATCGAGGATCATCCGCACATGGGTCGGTAGCCGTCCGTGGTATACATGGTCGGCTTGGTAATAGAGCTCCTGAATGATCTGCGTGTAGAGCATACCGACAAGATAGGACAACGAGGTATCGTTATCGGGAATGACAGCGAAGATCGCTGTTTTCTGTTTCCCCAGTTCGCTGATGTCCATATCGTCATGGTCGGTGATCGAGCAGATCTGATCCATATTGAACGCTGCTAATCGCACCGCCAGCGAGATATTGATACTCTTCGCCGTTTTTCCTGCCGCCTGCTTGTAGATCCGATACTGCTTTACAGCAATGTGCATGGGCTGATTGTCGCCGAGCTGCTTGAACAGCAGATCGAGCGCTGACACATACGTTTCCTTATCCTCACGAACATCGGCGTAGGAGAGCATCTTCATGATCATGCTAAAGTTCTGTTCTTCCTCCGGCGCTTCGTACAGGAGATAGAACATGAGAGACTCGAGCAATGCGGTTTCCGCTTTCTCCCAGAACGGATCGCTGCCGCCGCTGCCTTTAGGGGTGGTATTGCGAATCAAGTTTGTGATTAAGCGCAGGACGTCCTTATCATCCCGAACGTACTTGAAAGGGTTATACCCGTCCGATTGCGAGAAATCGACAAGGTTGAATGCTTTAACTGTATAACCCTTTTCTTTGAGCAGATGCCCAACGGCGGAAAGAATTTCGCCTTTCGGATCGGTTACCACAAAGCTTGCGTTGCATTCCATGATCCCTGGCAAAGCAAGGGAGCGGGTTTTACCCGCACCGCTGCCGCCGAGGGTAAGGATGTTCAGATTCCGTCTGTGCTTATGGGTATCCATGCCGAGCCGAACGTGCTTGGTCAGCGGAAAGCTCTGCTTCTGTTCGATCTGTGCATTGACCTGCTTCGGAGAACCCCACTTTGCGGAGCCGTGTTCCTCGCCTTGCCGGAGGTTCGGTCGCGTTCCGAAGTACACAATCCCGCCGAAAGCGTATATGGCAAGGCACAGCAGAAGCGACCGTGGGGTATTCTGACACCATTCAATCGAGAAAGGTGTCTGCATGTGTTCCGTCAATCGGTTGAACACATCGAGCAAGCTCCCCCCGAGACACGGCGCAAGCAGAAGCGCGAACCATACAGTAGGCAAAAGGAGGATCCCGTAGAGTATGAGATCCTCCTTCTTGGTGTTTCGATTCTTCATGTCAGAGCCCTGCGCGCACCTTGTAGGGCCGCAACTTTTGAAAATGATACAGCACGGCAGCGACCTTGCCGCGATAGGTGGCGTCCTCCGGCAGGACACACTTCATACGGGAAAGAGCATCGATCACGATGTAAAGCTGCTCTTTGGTCAGTTCGCAATGGTAATACTTCATGCAGACACCTCCTTACCGTTCCTTCGTGTCCTTGGTTTTCTTTCTTCTGCGGGTGCGTTCCGGCTCTTCGCGCTCCTTCTTTTCGATTAGCTTGCGATTCGCTTCAAGCTGTGCGAGTACGGACGGCTTACGCTTGCCGTTCGGGTTCTCCTTCAGTCGATCTCGGTCGGAGCGCTTGGCTTCGGACTGTTCCTTGGAGTCTTTTGAGCTTCGCTTCGACCGAGTATCTTTTTTTGTCGGTTCTTCGGGTTCATCCTTCACCCGGTTGTAGCCGATGCGTTCCAGAATGTGGTTGACAAGCGGAATGCTCTTTGCGGCAATTACCACATCCACCTTTTCGTTTTCGGACTTCGTATCCACAAACGGCGCAAACAGCACTTGCCTTCTCGCCGATGCTTTGAACGCCTTGTACTGTTCCTTGGTCAGACTTAAGACCTGAAGCTCCTCGCCGGAACGAAGGAGCTTCATCATGGAAGTCCTGCCATACACCTTTTTATGATTCTTTGACCACGCAATGAGAATCGCTGCGAGGTTCTTTGCCGCGGAACCGGTCAGCCGGATGGCGACCTCGGTTCCGTTCAATGCCATGCGGACAACTTCGTCCGCCGCTTCACCGTTCATATGGTTCATCTCCAATCATTGTTATTGTTGATTTCAGACAATCTCCACTATTGTCTTCTGGATCGTTATGTGATAAAATACAGATACTTAGAGAAAAGGAGGGCTTGTGTATGTGCAGTCAGCAAGAAGTAAAGTCTATCATTTCAGAGCTTTATCAAGGCTTGCAGCCGCTGTTTCCAAACAGCAATATGGAAGCCATCCTGTTCGGCTCCTATGCAAGAGGTGAGCAAGACTCGGATTCCGATATTGATGTGATGTTTCTTGTAGATACACCCCAACAGGAGATCTCAAAAAGGACTTGGGAGATCGGAGATGTTGCTGCAAACATTCTGTTGAATCGTGGCGTTGTTGTTTCGCCGATTGTCGAGAACAGAAGTTATTTCCGTAAGAACGCCGATTTTCTGCCGTTCTTCCGGAACATTGCAAGGGAAGGAGTTCCTTACTATGCTTGATGCCGATTTGAAAGCGTTGTCGAAACATCGATTGGATCGTGCGGCACAAACCCTTGTCACCGCAAAGCGTGATCTTGATGCCGAGGATTATGCGTCCGCCAACAATCGTGCTTACTATTGCATCTTCTATGCCATGCGTGCTGTGCTTGCACTGACTGGTGAGGACTATAAGAAACATTCCGCAGTCATTGCGCGGTTTACCGAGCTGTACTTGAAAACAAAACAACTGCCGGCTGAACTTGGCAAGATCATCTCGACAGCTTCCATAATTCGAAACCACAGTGACTATCAGGATTTCTACATCTGCTCAATCGAAGACACGAAGAAACTGATTGAAAATGCAGAATGGATGCTGAATACGGTAACGACATTTCTTCAGCAACAATACAAAGCATAAAGGTGTTTGATTTGATCTTCCTGCAGTGCATAAGAGCATTGCAGGAAGTTATTTTTCTTCCCACAAATCCACTCGTTCCCGTTCCTCCAGTTCGACCTCTTCGCTCATCTGGTGTTCAATCCTCGGAGAGTCTGCCTGTATCTTTTCGCACAGGCGCAGTTTCTTCTGACATTCACGGATCTCGGCATTGATTGAGGCAACCTTTTCATATACTTCGTTTCGTTCCGCCTTCAATGCTTCAAGATCTGTTCCGTCCAGTTTCTGCTCCGCTTCCAGATACCGTTTGTAGTCCTCCTCGATTTCTACAACACCCTGCGTATACAGACCGGGGACGTCCGCTAAATGCTCGACCGTGGATAGTGCAGAATACAGTTCCCGACGACGTTTCTTTTTGCTGTTCCAGATGATCCGGCTCTTGTTGAGCGTTTCTACCGTTTCGTTTAGCTCTATAATCTTCGCTTGCAGTTGTTCCCTTGTGTCGATCTTGTTCCGATCAAGAAAAGCGGCTTGGGCTTTGTACTGCTCAAACCGCTTTAGTTCCTTGTAATTCACCTTTGGGTATTGCGTTCGCTTGCCCTGTCCAATGATGCCGAGAACGTACATCCACGAAACATACAGCGCACGGAATCCGCGCTGCTTGCCGTATGGGACAAATGCTTTCTGCACTTTTGGCATAATGACCTCAAAGGTCGGATCGGACATAGCTTGGTCGATGAAGCTTTCGATATCGCGCTCCGTCCATGACTTGCCATTGCGTTTGATGCGATAGGGGTGAGTGTAGCCGTCCGGTACGAATGACGGATAGGAACCGTGATGACGCACCATGTAGCCGTGATCTTCCATGAGCGCGTAAAACCCGCCGAGGTTCATTGCCAGCGACAGGCATTCCTCTACATCCTGATCGAACAGCTCGCGAAGCGTCATGAGTCCTGCTTCGTGCAGCTTCCATTCAGCGTAGGTAATGCCCTTGCCAGAGGTTTCCATAACGACGGATAAACCGTATTCTTTGCACAATCTGTCGGAGATCTTGCGTATCTGCTGATAGTACGACTGTGCTGTGCTATGGTACTTCTTTCCGGTTTTGAAGCTGACCGAGTTCAGCGTTATGTGGTTATGGATGTGCTCTTTATCCACATGAGTACCGAGCACAACCTCATAGTCTGACAGATGCTCTTTGATAAAACGAATACCGAGTTCATGAGCAACATCCGGCGTGATCTCATGGGGAGAAAAGGACTGGATGATGTGAAACGCCTGAATGCCGTCGGTCTTTCCGTACCGTTCTTTTGTTGCCTGCATCTGTTTTGCGGCATCTTTCGAATCGCAGTATTGGCAATAAGTGAACACGGCATCTTCGGTTTTATCCGGGTTTTGAACATAGCGGATCAGCTTATCAAGCCGCATTCGCTTGGACAGAATCTTGGTTATCGCCATGTTTTCTCCCACTCGCGCATGAGCCGCAGCACTTGCTGATAGGTTCGCTTTACTTCTTTGAGATCGCCATTCGAAACGTTCCCCGTAGTGTTCACCTTCCGAACAAGCTGATTAAAGTTGACGCCGATCCGGTCAATCGCATCGGTCAGCGATAGAAAGTCTGCGTTGGGACGTTCCTGAATCGGACAGTTCAAGACCATTTTTCGGATCAGTCCGGCATGGGACAAACCGGTTTGTTTGCAAAGGTCATTGAATCTTTGACCTTCCTCTTGGTTCAGCATAATGTGAATATCTACATTTCTTGTCCGCAATCGTTCACCTCCGATCTGATTCTTTTTGTTTTGAAAAGAAATAAGCATCGCCGTAGGCAAACTCCCGCTTTGCGGCATATGGGTATTAGGGCAGAGCCCTAACAAGCGGCGTTTGTGGATACAAAGGCGATGCTTGCAAGGACAGCGGCAGAGCCGTTCTGTCCTTCGTTCCGTAGTTCCAGCCCAACCCGTAGGAGCGGGGCTGAATCAATGAGATTTGATTATAGTTGCATTTTCTTATTTCACCGGTTATACTGGAAAGTCGAAAGGAGCTGATGAATATGAAGCGATTCGTCCCGCGGGACAAGATGAGTAAGCGCCATAAGAAAGAACTTGACTCGCTGAAGCGAACGGTCTGGGAAGTCAATCCAACAACCAAGATCGTCAAAAGCAAGAAGGTCTATGACCGCAAGAAACAGCCTCGGAACTACGAACCGTATGATTTCCGAGGCTGTTTTTATTTGCCTCAAGCCATGTAAAGAAACGTCGTTTACCGCTCCGGTTCCGGATCGTTCTTCTCCTTGTGACTTTCTTTGTACTGCTCCTGTCGGTGCATGAGATCCTCGTTGAAGTCCTTGCCGAAGGTCGGTGTATGATCGTACACCTTGTAGGAATCCTTCAGCATCTCCTTGATGTTCTCCGCTGCGTTTCGTCCCTGCTCGTCGTTGTCCAAGCCGAGGTTCACATACTCAATCTCCGGATGGTCAATGAGGTATCGCTGCAAAGCAACGGGTGAGCACCCGCCGAGGGAAACGCGGTGCGCGGGATACTGCTTCTTGCTGTAGCTGCAAAGCGTCATGTGCGAAAGCAGATCAATCGCGCTCTCAAATACCCATACCGATTTGCAGTTCTCGCCTGCGGGGATCGAGAACGCATACGCCTTGTTGCTGCCCGGTGCATCGTGCTTGCCTTCATTGAAACAGGCGCGGGTACATGCATACTTTGGTTCGCCATCCTTGTCCTTGCCGACGAATACCACCTGTGCCGGACATTTCTTCTCGGCGCGTTCACCGTTCTCGTCCGTGTAGGTAAAGGAATTGGTCTGGTAGATCAAACCCTCCTTCATGTATTGCGAGATAATCTTCGGTGAGATCCCGCGCTGGCAGAGGTAGGCATATGCCGCCTTGCTGTTTTCGCTCGGTGTCGGAAGCTCAAACGGTTCGGACTCCTTTGCGGAAATCTCGGACGCTTTCGGCAGCGGTCGCTCGTTGATGTCCTTTTCGCCGAGCAAGGTCTGCATGGCTTCGACAAAGCCGCGTCCCTCGTACTGCATGAGAAAAGAGATTGCTTTGCCGCCAAGCTGGTGACTGAACCAGTACCAGTGGTTATCCTTCATGTACAGGCTGTCGTGTTCTTTCATTCTGTACTGATTGCCTTCACGCTCCAGCTCATAACCGCGGGACTGCGCGTAGGCAACGAGATCGATGCTGTCTGCAGCGTCGATCTGTTCCTGTGTGTATCGCTTCATATAGTTCTCCTTATCTTTCATATTCGTCATTCGACCGTTCCGGAGATTCCTCCTCGCGGTCTTCGTTTTCTTCACCGATCGCGTCGCTTTCGTGCTTGTCAAGGTTCAGCAGCGCATCCAGTTCGGTCAACCGAGCCGTCTTCTCACGGAGTTCGTCTTCCTGGGGGAACGGCTTTTCGAGCTCCTCTTTAAGATTCCGTTCCTGATCGTGCAGCTCGGACAGCGTCCGTTCATACCCCTGCTTTCGTGCAGGAATCGAAGCAAGCGCATTGTCCATTCGGGTGATATTGCCGTACGCGTCTTCGCCGAGGTCGATCCGATAGGAGAGCGTTCCCTCCATTCGCATTTTGAAGGTCTTGGTAAAGGAATCATAGGCAAGGAACAGATCGAAGCCCATATAGTTGCCGATCATGGATTCATTTCCGGATGTCTTCGCCATACAAGCGGCAAGGATCGCTAAGCCTGCTTCCTTCTTTTCATCCGGTCCGTAGATCGTCCCGGATACGGTCATGCCTGCAAATCCGTCCACCTTGTGCTGTGCGTACAGTTCCATATCTGCTTCGCACCCGGCTATGTTTTCCTCGGTCAAGCGGATATCCTTCGGCACCTTTTTCAGAAGGCGATCCTCCAAAGAGTAGCGCATGGAGAGGTAGTTGGATTTTAAAAGCTTCAGTTTGGATACCTGTACCTCCAGATCCATCTTTTCCTTGATATGCGGATTGCCTGTAGCAAGGGCTTTGACCTCGGCATACGTCAATGCCGTCTCGTCAACATCCTCGCAGGCGCGGGCAGGGGTTTTGCTCGTCATGATCTGCCCGATAAACTTCTGCTTTGCCTCGATCGTTTGCCACATATAGCTGTCAAACGTGTTCTCGGTAACATAGCGAAAGATCTCAACCTTCGGGTTATCGTTGCCTTGCCGCAGGATTCGACCTTCGCGCTGAGCTATATCTGCCGGTCTCCACGGAATATCCAGATGGTGCAGAGCGATCAGGCGCTTCTGCACATTGGTTCCAGCACCCATCTTAGCGGTACTGCCGAGCAGGATTCTGACCTTTCCGGCTCGGACGTTTCCGAACAGCTCGGCTTTCTTCGTTTCGGTGTTCGCCTCATGGATGAACGCAATCTCTTCTTCCGGTACACCGCGTTCGATCAGCTTCATTTTAAGATCGTCATACACATTGAACTTGCCGTCGTTGTGCGGGGTGGACAGATCGCAGAACACGAGCTGCGCGGAACGCTGCTCCGAAGATTCGAGCCATATCCGATAGATATTGTCCAAACAGGCATTGACCTTGCTGCTGTCCTCGTCCGGCAGCATGGGATTGTTCAGTCGTTGATCGAGCGCGAGTTTTCGTCCGTCGTTCGTGATTTTCAGCATATTGTCCTCATACGGCTTGACAATACCCTTTCGGACATTATCCGCGCGCTCGGCGAAGCTCGCCACCATTTCCCGCTGAAACTCGCTCGGCTTTATTACCTCATTGTGGTATTCTGCTTCCGGTACGGGAAGATTGAGCATATCCGCTGTCTGCACGTCCGCAATGTCCTTGAACATGGACACCAACTCCGGAAGGTTGAAAAAACGGGCAAACCGCGTCTTCGCCCGATAGCCGGTTCCCTCCGGGGCAAGCTCAATCGCCGTGACCGTCTCACCGAATGTGGACGCCCATGCATCGAAGTGCTGCAAATGCGCGTCCTTCAGACGGTTGTACTGGAGATAGCGCTGCATGGTGTACATCTCCGTCATGGAATTGCTGATCGGTGTACCTGTGGCAAACACCACGCCGTGGCTGTCGGTGATCTCGTCAAGATACTGACACTTCATGTAAAGGTCGCTTGATTTTTGTGCCTCTGACTGGGCGATCCCCGCGACGTTACGCATCTTGGTGTACAAAAACAGGTTCTTGTAGTAATGTGCTTCGTCTATAAACAGCCGATCGACGCCGAGCTCCTCAAAGGTCACGACATCGTCCTTGCGTTCCCGATCATTCAATCGCTGCAGCTTTGTTTCCAACCCGCGCTTGGTTTTCTCCAACTGCTTGATCGACAGATAGTTTCCGGCCTCGGCTTCGAGCGCTTCGATCCCAAACGTGATCTCTTCGATCTGTTCCTCGATCGTCCGCTTCTGCCGTTCCAGAGACAATGGGATCTTCTCGAACTGCGAGTGCCCTATAATGACTGCATCGTAATCGCCGGTCGCAATCCGGCTGCAGAACCGTCTGCGGTTCTGCTTCTCAAAGTCCTTCTTTGTCGCAACAAGAATGTTCGCAGAAGGATAGAGCTGCAGAAACTCGCTTGCCCACTGTTCTGTTAAGTGATTGGGTACGACGAACAGGGACTTGTGGCACAGCCCAAGCCGCTTCAGTTCCATCGCCGCAGCGGTCATTTCGAACGTCTTTCCCGCACCGACAACGTGGGCAAGCAGGGTGTTCCCGCCGTACAGCACGCGCGCGATCGCGTTGGCTTGGTGCGGTCGCAATGTGATCGCGGGGTTCATGCCCGGAAACACAAAGTGGCTGCCGTCGTATTCCCGTGGACGTGTTGAATTGAACCGTTCGTTGTACATGGTCACAAGCCGATCACGGCGCTGCGGATCCTTCCAGAGCCAATCATGGAACGCTTCCTGCAGGAGCGTTTGCTTCTGCTGTGCAAGGATCGTCTGCTTCATGTTCAGCACACGCTTTTCACGCCCGTCATCATCTGTGACGGTATCGTAGATACGGACGTCTTTGAGATTCAAGCTATCCTCAATGATCTCGTATGCATTGATCCGATTCGTACCGTAGGTGACGTTTACCGTGACATTGCCGTAATCGGTGTTCTTGCCTTCGATTCGCCATTCGCCGGTGATATCGAAGTAATGCACCTGTACATACCTCTGCGCATGCCATCCGGGCTGCAGCGTTTCAAAGATGAACGCCTTGACATCCTCCTCCGGAATCCATGTCGCGCCGAGACGCACGTTGATCTCGGAAGCGTCCAGATCCTTCGGCTGCACCTTTTCCAATGCAGTAATCGAGACGGAGAGCGCTTCGGCTTCTTCCGTCCTTCCTGCATCTCGCAGCTTTTTCTGCACCGTGCGGAACGTGTTCAGCTTGCTTCGCACATTGCCGGACAAAAAGGCATCCGCTGTCACCAGCGGAAACGCTTTCAGGTCGAAGGTGTCGGGGTTATAGAAGCCCTCATAGTAGGTGCCGATGTCCCGAAAGACCAGTCCCGTGAGTTCGGCTTCGAGCGCATCTTCACTCTTTCCGGTCAACCCTGCCATATACGGAAGATCGACCTTCGCCTTTTCGGAAAGAGAAACGGTCAGCGCTTCTGCTGCTGTGTCCACATGGGTGATCTCGGTGTACTGGCGAACGGTGCGCTTATAGAACATATCCGCTTTCCGTTCCAGTTTCCCATTCTCATCGAGCACCTCCAGTGAGCAGAGCAGCGGGTATGACGAATCATCCGAAAACGCCATGCTGTTGCCGCGGCTGTTCAGAAGTCCGTACTTTGCGGTGTAGGCATCGTAAAGCGTATTCAGCTCATGCTGCGCGTCCGCGATCGCCGCGTCTGAATAGTCGTTCAGCTGCAGGTTGATCAGCTTGTGGGCACAATCGCGGATGGCGATCATGCCCTTGATCCGGTTCTGCGCGGTCAGCGATACCTCGATTTTGGACATGATCGAGTTCTCCCGGAAATAGATCTCTCCGTCCACAAGCGTAAAGGAGAAGTTCCGTACATCGGGATCGGCGGGCAGTGTCGCCTTTGCCGTTTCCTCCAGTTCATCCTCCTGCTCCAATGCGACGATCTCGCCGTGGATATTGGCAATCGCATCCCGGAGCTGTTCGTTAAGATCGGCGCCTTCAATCGGCTTCACGGTTTGCCCCATGCCGAAGCGGGCGCTTTCCTCAGCTAGCTCGCCGAGGATCATGTCCGGGTTCTTTAGGAAATACTCGTTGATCGAATAGCCGAGTTCGGACTTGCCGATGTGCAGCCATTCCTCGTCGATCTCGATCGGATGATCGCGTTTTTGCAAGAAAATGATGTCTGCAACGACGTCCGTTCCCGCATTGGCGCGAAACGCATTGTTCGGAAGCCGGATCGCGCCTAAAAGCTCCGCGCGCTGTGCAAGATACTTGCGTACAGCCGGATTCGCTTTATCCATGGTGCCGCTGGAGGTTATGAATGCGACCACACCTCCGGGGCGCACCTTGTCCAACGCTTTCGCAAAGAAATAGTCGTGGATCAGGAAATGGTTTTTATCGTAACGCTTGTCGGCAAGAGAATAGTCCCCAAACGGCACGTTTCCGATTGCGACGTCGAAGAAGCTGTCCGGATAGACAGATTCCTCAAAACCCTCGATACGGATGTTCGCGTTCTGGTAGAGTTGTCGCGCAATACGACCGGTCAGATCGTCCAGTTCCACGCCGTAAAGCTTACTACTTTTCATGCTCTCCGGCAGCATTCCGAAGAAATTGCCGATTCCGCATGACGGCTCCAGAATATTGCCCGTTTGAAAGCCCATATTGCCGATTGCTTCGTACATGGCGCGGATGACAACCGGAGAGGTATAGTGCGCGTCCAATGTGGAAGCTCTTGCCGATTCGTATTCCCGATCCGTCAGCAGTTCTTTGAGCTCGGCGTATTCGCTTTGCCACTGTTCTTTGGAATCGTCGAACGCATCCGGCAGTCCGCCCCAGCCGACGTATTGTGATAGAACGGATTGTTCCTCCGGCGTCGCAAGACGGTTCTCGGCTTCAATCGCTTTCAGCGTTCGGATCGCTGCGACGTTTCTCTGAAACTTTGTCTTTGCGCCGCCTTCGCCCAAATGATCGTCGGTAATCCGGAAGTCGGTTCGCTTGTTCACGGTCGGCGCGGCGGGGATCGGCTCCGGCTCTTGGAACTCGCGTTCCCATGACGGGCGCAGGTCGATCACAATGCTGTGCAACTTGACCGGTTCTTCCTGCGGTTTGGCTGCTTCAGGTTTTTCGACCGCAGGCTCATTTTGCCTTTCAGTGGAATCGGACAAGACTGGTTCTGGCGATTGTTCCTCTTGGATCGGTTCTTGGGGCTGCTGCTTCGGAGAAATAAACATCGCATTCCGCTGATCCTCTTTCAACAGCCGTTCAAAGTTCGCTTTGCTTTCAGTACGGAAGATCGGATAGCGGATCGTCGGATCGATCATCTCGACGTGCATGGCTGTCACGTTCGTGATCCGAAACTCCGTGCCGTCAAGATAGACGGTATCGTCCACGGCATACGGGCGATAGAGGACAGCGGATTCTTCAAAATCATCCGGCAGCAGTTCATCCTCCCAAATAACGTCTTCCACAGGGGAAGGGATGGCTTCGCGCTTTCCACCGAACAGGGAGAACTCGCCCTTGCGGTATGCAGTCAGATTCTCCACGGCTTTATGATGATCCTCATATTCGCGATCAGTGGAAAGCGAATTGGCTTCCAGAGAAACGAGCGTATCAAGGATCGCTTTAGCACGAGCGGGATCGGTCAGCTGCTTCTGTACCTCTTCAACGCATTCCCAGTAATCCCCGATCGGATTCTTGGAGAATGGATGCTCGTATGTGTTCGGCGCATCTAAAAAGACATTCACGATCATGCGGGCAATCTGCTTGTGTTCGTATTCGAGCATATAGTCCCGGTCTTTTTCCGACAGAAAGCGGTTTTGAGAAATCAGTGTTTCAATCCGCTGCCGAACCTTTGTCCAGTTCCATTCGATCTTTGCGTATGGTTTGGACATATCGCCATGGCTGAACATGATACCTTTGGAGGTAAACTCGCCTTGATCGTTTCCGGCGAGGAATCCGTGATGCTCCCCATGAATACCCTTGAGATGTTTTTCACGCTCGTTGCTATCAGAATGCGCAAGAAAGAACGCATAGGTTTCGAGCCGTTGTTCTGATCCGCGTTCACTGTCAGAACCGCGTAAAAGCTTGTCGATTTCATCCAACGAGATGAATCGGCTTGGCTGCGGACTGTAATCCTCGGCAACGGAGAAGCGGATCGGTTCCCGCTGCAAATCCTCCAGTTGGTGCAGCAGACGCATAGGACGATAGAATCGGAATCGAAGCAAATCGGGGTTTTCCTTGTGCGCTTCGGCAAAGGTGCGCCATTCGTCAATCAGCGCTTTCAGCGATTCAGGCTGATCCATACGCGCCATGATCTGATTGCGCTCTTCGTCAAATGCACCGCTTAACGCTGTGAAGGTGGGGAGCAGACCTTGCTCTCGACCTTCTTCGCTGAGATCACGCGCTGTAAAGATCAGAAGTTCGGCAAGCGTTGAGCGTTCGTACACATTGACGCGCAGCAGCTCCTCCTGCGGCAAGTAGCGACCGAGATCCAAAAGCTCCCGGATTCGTTTTGCGGCTTCCTCCCACGAAAGCGTCATGGTCATGCCGCCTTGCACGGTGTTTCCGGCAGAGATGCGAAACCCGTCCGCGTCGTACCAAACGGCGTATTGCCGGTCGTTCAGATAGAACCCTGCGCCGTTGGTGCCGTAGTGTTCTTTCAGAAACGCAGCGTTTTCCTCCGGCGTGTGATCCTTTGCAAAATACGCGCAGATGATCAGCCGACTGTTTTTGTCGTTCGCACCGATTGTCAGCGCCTCGTCAATTACCTGTTGGGAATAGCGCAAGGAGAGCGTTCCGGTACTTGCCGTCTCCGGCGTGATCTCCTGCAAATCAAAAAGGGACATCTGCGGCGTCGTTGGTTTCGTCCGCTTGACATCCCTCTTGAATTGCTGCTCTTGTTCCGGACTATCAAACAAAGAAGCGGGGAATGCTTCTTCCACCGCTTCTTCATCTGTGTCTTGGATCAGTTGTAAATCAGCTCCGCTGTTACGATCTCCTCGGCGCGGCTGCGGATGTTGTTCATCCGCTGTATCCACGCCATCTGATCGGCTGCTTTGAGTTGTTCGGTCACGCCTTCGCTCTGCGCCATCTTCTTGGTCAGCGCTTCGATCTGTTCTTTGCACAGATTGTCGATCTCCAGAAGGTGTTGGGTCAGCTTTCCCGACAGCACGAGCGCTGTCAGCGTTCCGTCCTTCTTTCCCTCCAGATAACGCTTCCGCATCCGTCCGTACTTGCCGATCGGGTTCTCCGGCTGACTGTCCATGACGAGGTTCGGAATCTGTACGTTGCCGACTTGCGTGTAGGTCAGTTCCATTGCTTTTGCTCCTTTCGCTATTGTTCTCACCTGCATTATCGCCGATTTCATTTTCTTTTGCGAGGATGTCGCGCGATTCTTTTTCAATTTGTCGGACACTTCGTTCAATCTGACGCAGGATCATTTCGGAGATGTCGCTTGTCGCTTCCCCGAGACGGGAAACCGTTTCGATCGTGTTGAACTTTGTAATCGGTTCAAAGTCATCGTCGGTCAGATATGTGTCTGCTGCATAGCCAAGCCGCTTCAAAACCGTGTAGGCAACCGAAGCACCGAGCAGCAGTTGGAATGTCACATCCGAGCCGTCCTCCTGAGCAAGTTCGCTGTCACCGAGTTCACGCATGAAGGCGTCGAGATAATCCTTCTGGTTATCCGTGACAGCGTTCAGCGCTGTTCCGAACACTGCGGAGGTCAGATCGGTCACGCCGCCGAGATCTCCGAAGCTGTTCTCCAGTTCTTCCGAGATTCGGGCTTCCATATTCGGCGTTTGCTGCCACAGCTTTAATGAGGTGTTCTGCCGGGAGTTCGTGTCCGATACATCGAACACATACCGCAGATGCGGTTTCTCGCCTGACGTGTCGATCAGCGCGATTCCTTTTGCGCCTTTGTTGACCCAGCGGTGCAGGCGTTCGTTCCACATTCCGATCTCCGCGCAGGCGGCGGCTTCAGGCTTTTGTGCATGGATCAGCACCTGATCCCGAAACGGGTATTTATAGAGCCATGCAGCGGAATCCAGAAACGCTTTCCAATGATCGGGCGAGGAGGCGACGGACAATGTGGCGTCAAGTGCCAGGCGTGAAATACGTTCCAGTTTCGTTGCCATGCATGGCATTCCTCCTATCTTTCAAAATTGTCCTTCGTTTGTTTTTTGTTGCGGTTCATATAGTCTTTGAGCGTCATCTGCCCACCCGGAGCAAAGTTCAGATCATACTCTCCGAGCAAATAGAACCCTTTCTCATTCAGCGGCACGGGCTGATCGGTCAGAATCGTCCCCATGTGATTGACCGCGATATGGTTTGCAATCTCACAGGCATACCCGTTCTCACCGTCTTCCCGTACTTCGTATCGATAGATACCTTCGGGAACGGTGTCCGGATCGATCCGACAGTTATGGAACAGCGCAGGATGATCGAACAGCTCGACGCAATCGAATGCTTCCATTCGTGCATCCAGTAAACGGGTCATGCTTTTGAATTGCCCGTTTTCGTCGTACATGGTTGGGCTTGCGCCGGGCACGTCCCAACCGAACATACTGCCGCAGACCATAGCGGCGCACTGCGCTTTGGTCAGTTCATACTGTGCGTTGTTGAATGCTGCGGTTTCCTCGTTCCGCTTTCGATTGCCGGGCACATTCCAATCGGACGGATAATAGCCTGTCATGCCGCGACGAATGTTGACCAGATCGCCGGTCGAGGTTAGGACTGCCATACAGGAGGCAGGGAGCGGAAACTGAAGTCCGGTTTTCTGCTCAAGCTGTTCCACAAGCGTGTCACAGCGCTCGAGGTAGATACGGTATGCGGCTTGTTCCGAGGTTTCGGGAATACGACCGTAAAGCGCATCGGGATTGCTCTGATCGTACAGACAGATCGCAAAGCGCTTCTGCATGGTCGGGTATTCAAGCAAAACAACGCCTTTGTCCCCAACGGGGAAGCGCTCCTTGACGTTGTATGTTTCGATAATGTTCATGTGTTATCGCTCCATTTCATCTGCGCTGGAGAACGTGAACTCATCCGTCACATACGGCAAAACAAGCAAGCCGCTGTTGGTTCGGATGAATACCTCCGGCTGCGAAAAGATCTCCCGATACTTGCCGATCATATCTTCGGAAAGCGAATCGAAGTCTTCTTCACCGCAGCCGACGATTAGAAACGGTCCGGCGATCACGTCGTTGACCTCGCCGTTTTCATCTCGCAGCGCGCGGCAAAGCTCCATACCGTTGAGTTTGCCTTCCTCATTGCAGATAATTGCCACGGGGTCTTCAAACGGGTAGACGGCTTGAATCCAACCGTCGACCTCGTGCTGCAGGGATTCCAGGCCCGGATCAATCTCCTTTACAAAAGGTGCTTTGTATTGTTCAACGCGCAGAACTTTCATGTTCGTGATCCTCCTTTCCGGGCGGAACAAGCGGCTTGTCCGCAGGCTCGACCGTATTGCCCAAGTATTCCATCTGTTCTGCAAACTCGCAGATGTGGTACAAATTGCCGCCGATCTCCGCATGATAGTCGTCGATATACCGGCAGACACGTTCCGCCGAAGATCCGTCCTTGCGGCGAATCCGGATCTTGCCGCCGTCCGGTATGCGGAACAGCTCGTGATAACGGGAATCAATGAACCGGATACCTTTCTGCGCTTCTGAAAGATGCTGGTCGAGCCATTCCCGCTTGTATGCGTAGATATAGGCGTTGTACTCGCCTTTGTTCGAGTTCAGTCGGCAAAGATATGAATACTGATCCGTATCCACGCGGATACCGAAGCTGCGTCCGTCAGCCATTTGGCAGGACGGATGGCTGTAGCAGTATCTCGCAAGCGCCTTGCGATCCTTGAGAATCCCGTCATATTCCGGATCAAAGCGCAGAGAGCGGATCACTTCGTCGAACTCGTCCTTGAACGCCTGCGTTTTCAGTTCCGCATTGTGATCATCCCATGTGGTAAAGAACCCGTTTCCATCTGTGTCCATATCTGCGCGCAGATGACCGATCAGACCGCATCTCGATTCGATTGACGATGATTGGGAATACGTGTAGAGTTGTTCGTTTGGGAGAATGTCCCAGATTTCAAGATCCACTATGATTGACCTCCTTATTTGATCTTTTCGAAGCGTGCTTTGCCTCAATATTTGGATTAAGCAACCGTTGAAGTGCAATTAGAGAGCATCCATATTGATGACAATCGGCTCTTTCGTTGGCTCGTAGAAAAAGCTCTCATATAGCACCTCCTGCCTGACAGTTCAGCATATTGGAGCGCTCGTGCCGACGAAGCCAGTCAATGAGACTGTCTCGCAGAATGAAGGATTGCGTTCCGATCTCAATCAACGGAAAGGATCGATCGGATGTGAGAATAGAAACGGTTTCGTTTGAGAGATGAACGAAAGAAATTAAGTCTTCGAGCGACAGAACAAGAGGAAGAACGGTATAACGTCTTTCCTCAGTACGAAATTGATTATTCAATTGTAAATACCTCCTTTATGACATATTAGATATGTTTATTGTAGTTGCTCTTGCTTTCCCTTTGGCGTGTAGACAGATTGAAAAGGTTTCATCATAATGAAACAAAAAAGGAGATGACCCGTATGAAATCTTTGTCTACCCTCATATCAGAATACTTACACGCATGTGAATTTGAAAGGAAACTATCACCCGACACTCTGAAAGCATATAAGATTGATCTGGAACAGTTTGCGCACATGGCAGGCGAACTACCGACTGATAAGCAGCAACTGTTAGATTACATACAGTATCTGAATTCCAGCTTTGCTCCTCGCACCGTAAAACGCAAATTAGCAAGCATTCGGGCCTTCTATCATGAACTGCTGCGAAATGAGACCATCTCAGCAGATCCATTTATGAAAATCAACATGAGGATTCATTCGCCGCAGCAAATACCGAGGATCATTCCAAAGCAGATCATGATGCGACTCTTAGAGAACGCTTATCGTTTGTACAATCCAAACGATGCGCGTTCTATCCGGGATATACTGATATTGGAACTCCTATATTGCACAGGGTTGCGTGTCTCTGAGCTGTGCGCATTATCAACAGATACATTCATTGTTTCAGATGATGATGTCTCAATTCTGATTAAGGGAAAGGGTCAACGAGAAAGAACCGTAAGAATTACGATTCCGCAAGTCGTTCTAATTGCAAACCGTTATATCAATATTAGGGCAAAGAACAACAAAGCTTTATTCATGAATCGAGATAAAAAACCGTTATCGACACAGAGCGTTAGAAGAATCATCAACAAGTATCTTGCGATGGTAGCAGAAGACTATCATGCAACACCGCATATGTTTCGGCACACTTTTGCAACATCCCTTCTTGACGCAGGTGTGGATATTCGGATCATTCAATCGCTACTCGGCCATAGCTCGATTTCCACTACACAACTATATACGCATGTCTCGAACAACAAAGCAGCAACAATTCTTGCAGAAAACCACCCGCGTGGGAAGATGCATTACTCACTGTAACGGACAAAAGCAAGCCGAGAATCATGGCTTGCTTTTTTGATAGATAATTTGTAATTATCATCACAATATTATGAGGGATAATAAATGATCTCTGATTTAGTAAAGCATATACAAAAACTATTAGCCGTCGCAGCAAAAACAAAGCATAAAACAAATATGCTAGTTCTCGCTACGTTAGCAGAGGAGGCTGCTAACTATCCGGATTATGAAAAACACTCTGTTAAAACGAGTTATCTTACAAGACAAGAGCTCAGCGAGATTGTAATTAGTCTCAGAAGGTTTTGCAACTATTTAGTATTGTATACCGATATAGAAGACTTCTTGCACGATTATTATTCCGGCAATCTCAAAGTCAATCCTACTATGGTTTTCGAAACCGGTGCTAAAGGTATTGGGCGAGGAAAAGAAGCTCTTATTCCTGCTTTATGCGATATTCTGGGCTATCCGCATATTGGATCAGATGCGACATCGAATATTCTTTGTTCTAGCAAGTATCAGTGGACCTCCATTTTACGAAGCAACGGGATTAGGGTTCCTGATAGCTATTTGTTCATAAATGGTCATTGGATCACGCCACCCCCATTAGGAGAACGGTTTATTATCAAGCTGAATTATGAATGTGCAAGCATCGGGCTTTCTTTAGATTCATTGATAATAAATGATGGAATGAATTTGACTACTAAAGCGATACAATTACAAAAGGATTACAAACAACCCATCATTGCCCAAAGGTATATTGAAGGATATGAAGTTGAAGTCCCAATATTAGTGAATCATCAGTTTAGAGATGCGTTGGTCCCAGTAGGTTTGGCATTAGGTAATCAAAAATATTATCGGGAATCTTTTATGGATTACGATACTATATATACTGACAACTATGATTTGTACAGTTTTGCAGAGGTTTCTCCAGAGCATTCTGAACAATTACGTCAATGTGCCAACCGAATAATCGACATTCTCGACTTAAGTGGATATATGCGCATTGATTTTCGCGTTACTGAAGATGGCTCGTTTAGCGTGTTTGATATCAACAACGATCCTTCAATCAATACTTCTGGTTCATTTATAAAAAGCATTGAATTACTCGGATTTAAAGCGGAAGACATTGGTGGCATTCTAATTGGCAACAGATTAGTTTAATCGCTCCAAATCTGTAGATCGCTAAAAATAAGCCACTTTCCCCAAAAACTCCAAGCAGGACCTACGCATTGTGCTCCAAGATCATTCCATCCGTTTCGACTTAAATCGAAAACATTGAAAGACAATGCTTTTTCTAATATGCAGTTATTCCTTGCTGAAAAGTAACTTTGATCATGAGGAAGAGGTTTAAGAGAGCATAGTTTTAAAAAGCGCTTCTCATTAAAAACGCCGTTCTTCATATAGTCCAGCACACAATCATTGCACTCTATAATGTAACGATAGTAGTCATCAATACCGTCATTATATTTAATATGATCGGATAGATTATGCATCTTTTGGGCAGCTAATGATAGATTCCCATTATAACACAGCATAATAGCAGCGTTGTTTTGAAGCAGTATATTGGTTATAACGTCGTTTTTACTAGTTTCAATTAGCTGCGTCATCTTCAGCATAACCTCATCAAACTGTTGACTGCCTTGAATATCTCCCCGGAGCATGGCTGCAAGAAAATAATTGTTTATTAGAGCATCCTCAATACCAAAAGAGAGATATTGAAAATCATTTGCAATTGTCAATGCCGAACTAGAGTAGTGAATTGATTCATCGTAATTTCCCATAACTAAAGCATTTGCAGCAGAATTAACCAAAGCAACGAGAAAAGGATATAGACTAGGTAATTCTCTAATTCTTTTTTCATAATATTTGACGGCTTGCTTAGTATAAATGTATGCAACATCTATTGTATAACAATAATTACATCTAGCGAGGAAATAGTATTCTAGATGTTCTATTCCTTTATCGTACGGTAAATACTGTCTCTTTACTATTTCAATCTCTTTTATTAGTGAATGTGAAGAATGATTGTATAATTCGTTTTGTGCGCCTAACACCAGTATCGCAGCTCGCATCCACTGAAATGGACTTTCTTCCTGGAACGTCTTATCTTCAATCCATCCGTCTAATAGATTTATAGCAATGGAAATAGATGACTGCGTCAATGACCCATTAATATATGCAAGCGCTTTAATGTAATCCGCTTCAAAGGAGAGTCGACTATCTTGTAAAGTGTTTGGTGAATGAACAACAGTATTTAAATCGCCAGAAAAATAGCATGTGTATAGTTCGGCAATGGATTGATATGCTTCAAACAACTTGTAATGCTTAATCAAACGCAATTTGTTCGGAGGGAGTATTGGCATAACACGATATGTATGATATTCATGTAGTGCTGACAAAATATAATAGATTGCCGCCTCTTGATCCTCTCCTGCACATACTAATTCATCAGCAATGTACTCAAACATGGAAGGCATTAAATGCTTAATACAGTTTGCCAATTCGTAATGGAATTGCTTATTACTCATATTCTCGTCTCGAAAAGCACGCCAAACAAAGCTGTCAACAAATTTAACGGAGTCAATATCATCTGACAGAATATGATTATCTGTAGAAATACGGATGCTCTCACTAAAATCAACCTGCTTATATGCAGTAAACAGTTGCAGTAATCTTTTATATGAACGTTCACCTATAAGTGATGCGCGGTTTAATAAATTGACCACTAGTTGAAAACGTGACTCAATAAGCGTGCCTTGGAGCTTCTTTAACGTTATACTTCGGTACTCGTCGCTATCGTCGATCATACTCGTTCCATTGGATTTGATGAGCTTACAGATTTCAACTAATAACCCAATATTACCATTTGAGAGATCGTATATCCTACTAATTGTGTTAGGATCAATCTGCATGGTTGGAAGAATGGCACTGATAGCTTCCGCTGTTTGAGATTTAGGTATTGTATTTAAGGAGAACACCTCGTGGAAATTTAAATGAGTTGACGAACGGATATCCTCAGAACTCGTACATATAAATTCCCAGTTTCTATTATGAGAATAAAAAGAAAAGAGTTTAGATAAAAAGCTCAATGAACAACTATCCCAATTGTCAATTGCTTCACACAGAAAAACAATTTTATTTGTGCGTATAATCCTTTCAAAACGCATTAATATCTCTGTTTCAGAATTGTTAAAAATTGATGGATAGATTTTCTTTTGATTAAGGACTCTTGATAATACATCACCAATTTTGGGAATGATCGCTGCAAAGTTTTTTCCTGTTTCTATTAGATTTGAATAGAGAATATCCTCGTTTTGTGCAAGCATAATTAAAAAAGGTGCATAGTCTTGATTATATTTTACTCCATCATAATCTGTGCACAATTGAACAACTTGCAAGTAAGGGTTTGCTGAATAATATCGGTTAAGCATTCCTATAAGGTAATGTTTCCCTGATCCTGAAGGTGCTTGTATTAAAAACCTTTTTGAAAAATCGGAGTTCTCTTGTATTTGTTTATATATGTGCCACTGCCCGGTAAGCTTTGATAAAAGTTTGTTATTCATCATTCTCCTATAACCATGATTTTAATATATGATAATTACAAATTATCTACCGGTATTATAGCAGATTATGTCGCTCGTTTCAATATGAATTAGCATTTTTATACCAAAGCAATCCAATCGTGATCGATTTATCATTCGGCGAGGAGCACCTTTGAACATATACGATGTTTCGACTGTAATCGAAGCATATCAAGCTGTTTAACTTTTTATCTTGACAATGCAGGATAAAAAAGATAAGATAGGATATCATAGAGCAGAGGTGCTTAAAATGACACAGCAAGAACGAAATCGCATTCAGCAGAGAATCGACAGTTTGCCTCCGGGAGGCATTACTTACAAAACGATCAACGGAAAAAAGTATCCGTATTATCAATGGACAGAAAACGGAAAGCAACGCGGACGCCGTATTCAAGACGATGAAATGACTTCGCTTTCAGAGCAAATCGAGGAGCGAAAGCGGCTGCAGCAAATTCTGAAAGAATCGCCTGCTTCTACGGATACAGAGGTGTTCGCCGCAACCAGAACGGGTGAAGCGCTGAAAAGGTATATCGCGCCGGTGGCATCGTTTCAAAAACGTGAGTTGATACATTCTCTGCGCGAGTATATCTTTGGCGGTGTCTCGGATCGCGTTTTTATCTTGTATGGATTAAGACGGACCGGGAAAACCACTATGATTCGACAGATCATTTCCGAAATGTCGGAAGAGATGTTTTCTCGAACCGCCTTCATTCAAATCAACGCTTCCAATACGATGGCTCAAATTCACCGAGAGCTCAGAAATCTTGAGGCACACGGATACCGCTATGTTTTCCTTGATGAAGTAACGCTGATGGATGACTTCATTGAAGGTGCCGCACTGTTTTCCGATGTCTATGCCGCAAGCGGAATGAAGATTGTGCTGTCCGGTACGGACTCATTGGGCTTTGTCTTTTCGGAGGATGAACAGCTCTACGATCGTTGTATCATGCTGCACACGACATTTATACCATATCGTGAATTTGAGGGGGTTCTCGGCATCAAGGGAATCGATGAATACATTCGATATGGCGGAACCATGAGCATGGGTGGAATCAAATACAACGCAACGCCCACATTTGCCAGTAAAAAGTCGACGGATGAGTATGTGGACAGCGCAATCGCCAAGAACATACAGCATTCATTGAAGAACTATCGGTATGAAGCGCACTTCGGCAGTTTGATTGAGCTATACAACAAAAACGAACTGACGAGTGCCATAAATCGCATCATTGAAGACATCAATCACCGGTTTACAATTGAAGTGTTGACAAGGCAGTTCAGATCAACCGATCTGCGTATTTCGGAGAACAATTTGAGAAGCACAAATGATATCCTCGATCGAATTGATAAGGAAAAGGTTACGCAGCGATTGCGGGAGATCCTCGAAATCAAGAACAAGGAGGAGCAAACCGTCGAGATTACGGAAGAGCATCGAGCCCAAATCAAAGACTATTTGGATCTTCTAGATTTGACCCTTGATATCGACATTATACATATGTCGAATTTGAACAGGAAAGAGACGAGAACGGTCATTACGCAACCTGGCATGCGCTATTCGCAAGCAGTTGCTTTGATCAATCAAATCATGCTTGACGAGACTTTCCAAACGCTTTCGCTGACGGAACGGAACATGGTAACAGAACGTATTCTAAATGAAATCAAAGGCAGAATGATGGAAGACATTGTGCTTCTCGAAACGAAAAAGGCAAAGCCAAACTGTCAGGTATTCAAACTGCAATTTGCTGTTGGAGAGTTTGATATGGTAGTATTCGATCCGGATCATGCCTGCTGCGAGATTTATGAAGTCAAGCACAGCAAAGAGATTGACAAGAATCAAATACGACATCTAATAGATCCTGCGAAGTGCAAAGATACGGCGTTTCGATATGGAAGTATTCAAGGAAAGTATGTTCTTTACCGCGGTGCGGACACCGTTGTGGACGAAATCAGATATCTCAATGTTGAGGATTATCTGAAAGCATTGCCTGCCGTGCGATAAACAAGTGCTTTTGATAAAGATGTAGCCGCATTTTTAACGGCTACATCTTTTATATATGCCTTACTGTTTCTTCTTTCTGACCTGCAGAAAGATGAACCCGCCGATGATGATCGCGACAAGCACGATAGCGATGATAACTTTCGGGGTCATACTCAAACCTCCTCTCTCAACTTACGACGCTTCTTTGCGACAATGATCGCCGCGGCGACAAGCCCGCCGAGCAGAAGGAGAACTCCGGAGCAGAGCGCCGGGAATTCCCACCAGTCGCTGTCCATACCGAGCTTGACGAACTTGTGGTTTTCGATCCGGAACGTCAGCGGCTCGCTGTTTGTGTTCTCGCGGGTCAGTTCAACCTTCTGTGCGGAAATCGGGAAGTAACCGTCCGGGGTGACGGTTTCTTCAATCCAGACTTCGCCGAGCGGCAAGCCGTAGATCACGAGCTCGCCGGTCCCATCGGTGATCATATCGGTGATCGTACCATTCGGATCGTAGAAGAAACTGCCGTCTGCTTCCTTGCGGAGTTTCAGAATCTCAAAGTCACTTTCACCCTTGACCTTCAGGCAGAAACCAGCGCCTGCCAGCGGATTCCCGGACTTCGCATCCACCTTGATGATCTTGAGTCCGGTGGGGCAGTTCTCGACGGTGACGATCTTCGGATTGGAAACACCGTCTCTGTCCGTCAGCGTAAAGGTAACTACCTCCGGTCCGATGTAGCCGGTCGGATAGACCTCTTCGAGCGTGTATGTGCCTGCGGGCAGATAGCGGAACTCGACAAAGCCGTTTTCATCCGTGAAGAACGTGTCTTCGCCGTCTTTTGCCCAGACACGGAAATTCGCAGTAGTTGCAATCAAATCCTCAGCGGCTTCCTCTGTAGGCGCTTCCGCAGCAGCATGACCTCTTTTGGGAGTTTCGGCTTCCTCGATAGGCGGGTTATCGGCTTCTTCCTTGCCGGGTTGTTCCGAACTTGCAGTATGAGAAGAAACCTCGCTGTACGGGATCGTTCTCACGGTCTGACCGTTGGAATCTACGAGCCGGAATTCGACGTTTGCAAACGGCTGTCCCGTATAAAGGTTGATCTTGTTGATCTGCAGGCAGATTGGCTCGTCCGTGATGTCGGTCGTGCCGGTGATCACACCATGAAAATCCACGGAGAACGTGAAGGTCTCCGGATTCAGCGTGAAGCCGTCAGCTGCTACCGTTTCCTGGAACGTGTAGGTATCCGCGGGAAGTTCGTACAAGATGATTTCACCGTTCAGATCGGTCGTGTCCTCAAAGATTACCTTGCCTGCCGAGTTCGTGATCTTAATGACCGCCTCGTAGATGGGCTTGCCGGTGGTCAGATCCGTCTTCTTCAGGACTACATGAGTCTGCTCATTGGTGCGCTCAAAAACGATTGTCGCCTTGTTGTCGGTCGTGATCTCCGCTTCAATGATTTCATCCGAAAGAACGAAGCCGGGCGGGGGCACGATTTCCTGAACGTAATACTTGCCTACGGGAAGATCGATCGAGCAGGCATAACCGTCCTTATCGGTGGTCATGGTATCGTACAGGAGCCCGTTCTTGTCACGGATCTCATACTGTGCGCCTTCCAGCATACGTCCGGGATTGGAATCGTCTTCTTTCCAGATGGCGATGTTGCCCTTGAACCGTTCGTTTTCGATCGGCTTCTTGAAGTAGTCAGAGTTCGCACCTGCGACAGTCACCGGGAAGGATTCCTCGATCAGATGGATCGTTTCATCCGGAACCTTCAGTTCCTTCAGGTAGTATTTGCCGAACGGAAGAGTGGTGACAGAGGTTGCAACACCGTTTTCATCCGTGGTCAGAATGTCCACCAGAGTGTTCTTCGGAATGACCTTGATGGTCTCTGCGGTATATACACCGAAGACCGCTCCGGCAAGCGGACCGACCTTGAAGGTCATAGTCTCAGTATCGAAGAACTCACAGGTCTTCTTGATTTTGATCGAACCGGGAATACGCTTGTTGGTTGCGGAGACCTCCGCATACACGATCGGCGTATTCTGATCCTTGTACGCAAGCGTGACGGTGTAGATCGAGGGATCGAGATCGTAACCCGCTACGGTCTTGGTTTCCTGGATGGTATAAGTACCAAACGGCAACAGACCGGTTTCGGCAATGCCGTTTTCATCTGAGACGATCGTTGCAATGACCGTGCCGGAAGAATCCTTTACCTCAAACTCGCAGCCCGGAAGTCCTTTGACCTCGTACTTCGGAGAATGGAGCTGACCGTATTCGGTTGCTGTAGCGGTCGTGCCGGTCAGCACATATGCGGTCTTCGTGATCTTGATCGCGCCTTTTGCGGTTTCGTTCTCCAGTTCAAGCGTTGCGGTTTCGCTGACCTTGACGATGACGGAGTGCGTCAGACCATCCACTACATACGGTTTGACGGTGGACAGTTCCTTGACATAATAGGTTCCGGCATCCAACTCGTTCACGGTCACAGTACCGTCACTTCCGGTCGTAACATCCTTGACTTTCTGCGTACAGTTGGCGTCCTTGTAGATACCGAACTTAACGCCTGTCAACGGCTTGCTGTCGTCGCCGACCTTCTTGATCTTCAATGCGCCGAGCGCCGGAGTATTGACGCCAAAGCTCGCGGTCGCCACAACTTGCGCGGTCGTGGCGCACAAAAAGATTTTTTGCAGGGAATCGTTCGACGGGATGTATGCCGTGATATTGTCCAGCGATCGGGTGTCCTTACCGGTTGCACTGATCGTGAACGTCTTGCCCGCAGCGCTCATGGGTGCGGTGATCGTCAACTGCTCGGTCTTGTTGCCTGTATATCCGGTGACAGTAACACCGGTGGGGAGACCAGAGGTATCGAGCGTATAGCCGCTGTTGATATTCGTCAGCTTGACCGTGGTTTTGCCGGTGAAGTTGTCACCGCTCTTGCTGAGTGTCAGCGATGCAGGCGTGAACTCGATGTTATGACTGAGCTTCTTTTTGTCGCGCGCCATCTGGAGGAGTTCGTCCGCCCAGGTCAGAACGTGCTCATAACCTTTCTTGGCACGAATTGCATCCGGATGCGTCTTCCTGTTCGTGAAGCTATATGAACCGGGCTCGCCGTTCTCGCTGAGCCAGAAGCGGATCGCATTCGCGGTCGCTTGGCGAGCTTCATCTTCCGCGAAACCATCCGGGGTATTGCAGGGATAGCCGTACATGAGGATCGTCTGCAGACCGGCAAGCGTGTTCGTACCGAACACAGAGGATGGTGCTGCGGGAGAATAAGTATCGCTGTGCGGATTTCCGTCTGTATGCTCAATGCAGTAACAGACCTGACCGGTCGACTTGATCCAATGTTTCGGTGTATTCAGATCTTTCCACTTGCCGCCCGAATAGTATTCGAGGTAATCGAAGGCGGAGTTCGTCTGGGACTCAATTTCGACAGTCGCTTTGGTTTCTCCGGTATCTGCAGATGCCAAAGCAGGCGCGAAAGAGAGAAGAGTAATTAGGCACAATGCAAGTGCCAGGAAACGGGTGATTGTTCGCTTCATGTTTCTTTCCTTTCTTCTTCAAAAAATAATTCCCGATCTTTGATCGGAAGTGTTGTCCTCATATTGGCAATCGCAGAATCTGCATTTGCCGGTTTTAGGGTTATATCCTGGACAGACAAGGCAGGAATCGTCTTTGATTTCCCGCGGGCTCTTGTCAAAGTTCGGGATCTGCTGCATAAGGTGTTCGTAGAATTGATGTTCTCCTGATGTGAAATACATGGGTTCTGATCGTTTCCCTACGGAAACGGTTCTCCTTCCGGTTCGGAGGCAAGGAGAAGATTCACTTGCTGCGCCGTTATACGAAGGAACACTTTCCATACCTCCGGAATTGCTGCAAATGCCCGAATTGATCTCGGCATCCGGACGTGCCATATCTGATACAGGTATCGGATGATCGAAAAGCAGGCGTCATATTCCCCGGAATCTTCGCAGGCGACGAAGTACCGCCGAAAGTCCGGCGAGAAGGAGTCACTGATATTGACTGCCAGTTCAACCGCCTCCCCGCGAAGTCGCGTTGTGTTCGGTTGATTACTGACCAAATACTCCTTGGATTTCAGAAATCGCATTGCTTGATCCAGATTCATGCGATCATCCGATTCGTTCTCTTTTACTGGAAGATGCTTCATATCCGTTACCGCTCCTGCTCCTGCGCTTTTTCCTCTCTTGCTTGCCATTGCTGACGATACCGTTCCATCCATTCATAGATCTTTTGTTCCATCTGTTTGCCGGTCGTGCCAGCAGGGAAGAACTTTTCTATGGTATTGAACCGGAACGTTATGGTTTCATACATGGGCTTTTCGATGGTTAAAACATCGACAATCCGTTTATCGGTGATGGTCTTATCGGCTGCCATCTTCTTCAGCTTCTGTGCTTGAGACAATGATGGCGCAGTTTCTTCTCGCTCCATAACCTCTTGGACAATCGCTTGGTCGGCAGGATCGAGATAAGATAATTCGACTGCTGGATTGAATGACAGCCGCGCTTCATTTACTGCATTTTGCAAAGCGGGGATCAAATTGGTTAGGCGTATATATCGCTGAACCTGCGTGCCACTATCACCAGTTTGACCGCCGATTTCTTCTCGAGTTCGTTTTTGTGAAAAATGTGGACCAACTTGGTCCACATTTTTTTGCGGTCTGCCTGCTTGCCTTCTCATTGCCTCCAGTTTCATTTTATACGCATTGGCTTTTTCAATCGGCTGTAATTTCTCTCTTTGTCGAAGATTGCTGTCAACCATGAGGATCACGGCGGTATCGTCGTCAACCTCGCGGATAAAGCTCGGAATCTTCATAATGCCGGCTTGACGGCACGCCTCTACGCGGTTATGCCCGGAAATGATTTCATACGTTCCGTCATCCTTCGGACGGACAACGATCGGGGAGATTACGCCGTTCTCCTTGATGCTCTCGACCATCTTGTCCATTTCTTCTTCCGTGTACGAATGAAACGGCTGATTCGGGAAGGGGAGAAGCGTGTCGATGTCCAGCTCCAATGGCCTGCCGTCCGGCTCAGGTTCTTCCACACCATACATTTGCTCGTATGTCAGCGGTTTGAACCGATCCTTGCTGAATTCAGTGTCGTTCATTCGCAAGCACCTCTTCTACAAGGCTTGCGTATGCTCTCGCCAAATGATTCCACGACATATATTCGAGCAAACTCATTCCGCGCGCGGATGCTTCGGATGCTTTGACAGACGTAGGCAGCTCTGTCTGAAAGACCTTGCTGCCATATCTGAGCCGAAGGTTCTTTGCGTTCGTGCGCTTTGCGATGGAGATGTCGTTCCGTCTGACGATCACGATTCCCTCCAAGGAAAGAGAGGGATTCATTTTTCTCTGTACGTCGGTCATAGCGGCAACGATCTGTTCGACGCCTTCAACACCGAAGAACTCCGGATCGACAGGGATCATTACGCTGTCGGCGGCAACGAGCGCGTTCAGAGTCATGAGACCGAGACTCGGCGAACAGTCGATCAAGATGACGTCGAAATACTGACGCAGCGTATTCACATATCTGCGCAGATAAAAAGGCGCGTCGAGATCACCTTTCAAAGAGTGCTCAAATGCGTCGAGTTGCTTGTTGGCGGGCATGACGCTGATCTTTTCGTATCTTGCGGTCAGGATTCCTTTGGTGGGATTGGTGAGGATGCCCTTTTGAATATTGATCAGAGCGTCTCGGATGGTGAACTGATTACGCGCTTTCGCTTTGCATCCCAGCCCACGGCTCAAATTGCCCTGTCCATCAAGATCAATCAAAAGCACGCGCTTGTTATGTTTTGCGAGACCTGCCCCGACGTTGATGGCGGTAGTCGTCTTTGCAACGCCGCCTTTCTGATTCACGATTGCGATTACTTTTGTCATTCCTTTTTCCTCGTTTTACTGTTGATAAAAGTGTCGTCTCGAACCGTCGTTCTCACGCATGTTCTCCCGAACCCCCGCATCCCGCCGGGCCGCGCAATGCTGTGAAGCGTTCAACGCGGAAGTATCATTCTGTTGTTATTCGAGACGGCTATTCGATTGTCAAGGTGTCAGGACTTCACAAACAGCCCTTCACTTAACAATCCAACGAAGCATCCAAAAACCGACAGTTCACAAATGTACGGACGAAACGCAAGGGATATGGACTATATGGAATCTATGGACAAAGAACGACTGAACCAAAAATGAGAAAAGCAGATTTCATGGGGTTTTTGGACAGAAAAGAATTGCGCTTTATTTCAAAAGTTAGTCAAAAGTTAGTCAAAACCTCAAAATAAGTGAAAATGAGCACAAATGGGAAAGAAAAATCGGAGCACAATTTTGACTAAAAAAAGTTAGTCAAGATTTTTGACTAACTTTTCAGAAATGAAAAAAGCCCTAAAATAGGGCTTTTTCTGGCGTCCCCGGCGCGATTCGAACGCGCGGCCTTTCGCTTAGGAGGCGAATGCTCTATCCTGCTGAGCTACGGAGACATATGCAATTTTATCGGACAGGCCTCCCGCTTAGGAGGCGAATGCTCTATCCTGCTGAGCTACGGAGACCTGTCGGAAACATCGATATGATACCACGGTGGCGGGTACCTGTCAAGAAAAGGAATGAGCGGGAAAAGCTGCTGCCCTGTAGGTGAATGCTGTGCACCCGGGAAGACATTGTTCGTCTTCAGATTGCTGCATTTATAAAATGCATCTGTGCCGATGGTTGTAACCCCGTTGCCGATCACAAGCGTCGTAATCCCGCTCTTGAAAGAATACCAGGGCTGATCTTCCTCTCTGCTGTAGTTATACATCGGACCGGTGCCGCTGATGGTCAGCCTGCCGTCCTTGAAGACCCAGGAATGGTTGTCGCCGCAGCTCGCATACGCACGGTCGTTGATTTCCTCCGAAAGGAACGCGTCGTCCGTTTGTTCTGCGGGGTCTGTTTCACCGATTGCTTCGGGAAGTGCGTCTTCCGATTCCTCGGAAAGCTCTTCTTCCGGTTCCTCGGGAAGTGCGTCTTCCGGGTTCTCCGGTAGCACTTCATCCGGCGTTTCCGGCAAATCATCCGTTTGCTGGTCGCTGATTTCCTGCGGATCGGGTTCCGATGTGTCAGCTCCATCCTCTGCAATTGCAGAAGGCAGGATGGCAATGCACATCAAAAGCGCCAGCAACAAAGCCAACAGTTTTTTCATGTTTTCCTCCTTGAAATAAAAATGCGCAGCCGGAGCCGCGCATGAAAAACGCAAGCTCCTTTTTGCTGCGACACAATCATGCCCATACAATGAACAGACGGTTCTGCTTGTACAGATATATGATTGCGCTGCAAAAATAGTATACCATGGCGGGCGGTGTTTCACAACGCATCTTTGCTCGTAAATATTGTGTAAACCGGCTTTTTTTCCTTGCAATCCGGACGGGGAGGGGATATAATGATTCATCATATATATCTGCCGGTATAGGTCCGGATGGATGGTCCGGACGTTTCTACCGCGGCGCCGCAGCCGCGACTATTGGGAGATCGGGAAAACGCGAGACGGGAGTTTTCGCGGTTTCTTGCGATATCGGCAGCAGGTTTTCTGCTGCGATTTTTATTTTACAGGGAGGGGAACATGAAAGAACTCAAGGAACGGATCCTGAAAGAGGGCAGAGTGCTTCCGGGCGACATCATCAAGGTCGACGGATTCCTGAACCACCGCGTTGACTGCGAGCTGATGAGTCATATCGCGGACGAGTTCGCAAGGTTTTTCGACATCGACAACGTGGACCTTCTGCTCACCGCGGAGGCGAGCGGCATTGCGCTGACAGCGGTCTGCGCGCTGCGCTACGGAAAACCGATGGTCTACGCCAAAAAGGCGAAGAGCGACAACATTGAGGGCGGGCTTTTCAAGAGCGAGATCATCTCCTACACCTATAAAAAGAAGGTCACGCTGCTTGTCGCGAAGGACTGGATCCGGCCCGGCATGCGCGTGCTCGTCATTGACGACTTCCTTGCCCGCGGCGAAGCGCTGCGCGGTCTCTGCGAGATCGTCGAGCAGGCGGGCGCGGAGCTGGTCGGCATCGGCTGCGCGATCGAAAAGGGCTTTCAGGGCGGCGGCGACCGTCTTCGCGAGCGCGGCGTGAATCTGCATTCACTGGCGATCATCGAGAAGGCCGAGCCCGGCAACATCGTTTTCCGGGAGGACGACTGATGGATACCGTTCTGATCCTTGATTTCGGCGCGCAGTACAGTCGCCTCATTGCGCGGCGCGTGCGCGAGCAGAACGTCTACTGCGAGGTCCTGCCGCATTCCGCGAGCGCGGAAACGATCCGGAGCAAGAACCCGATCGGCGTGATCCTTTCCGGCGGTCCGAACAGCGTCTATGCAGAGGGCGCGCCCTTGGTCAATCCCGCGCTGTTTACGCTCGGCATCCCTGTGCTCGGCATCTGCTACGGCTGTCAGCTCATGGCGCAGATGCTCGGCGGCACGGTCGAGCCGGACGGCGGCGCGCGTGAATACGGCAAAGCGGAGACGACCTTTGACCGCGCGGACAAGCTGTTTGGGAAACTCCCGGAGACGTCCGTGACATGGATGAGCCACGGCGATTATATCAGCAGGCTGCCCGAGGGCTTCAAGCCCGCCGCGACGACCGCGGTGTGTCCGACGGCGGCGATCGCCTGCGAAGAAAAACGGTTTTACGGCGTGCAGTTCCATCCCGAGGTGCGCCATACGCAGTACGGACGCGAGCTCATCCGTGCGTTCCTCTTCGATGTCTGCGGCGCAAAAGGCGACTGGACGGTCGGCGATATCCGCACCGAGGCGATCAAAAAGATCCGCGAGCAGGTGGGGGATGGCACGGCGCTTTTAGCGCTGTCCGGCGGCGTGGATTCGTCCGTTGCGGCGGCGCTGATGGCGGAAGCGATCGGCGATCGGCTGACCTGCGTGTTCATCGATCACGGTCTGATGCGCAAGAACGAAGGCGACGAGGTCGAGCAGGCGTTCAAGCCGTGGCCGATCCGCTTTGTGCGCGTCGACGCCGAACAGAGGTTTTTGACGCACCTTGCGGGCGTGACCGAGCCGGAGCAGAAGCGCAAGATCATCGGCGCGGAGTTCATCCGCGCATTCGAGGAGGAAGCGAGAAGGATCGGCGGCGCGGACTTTTTGGTGCAGGGCACGATCTATCCGGACGTCATTGAATCGGGACTCGGCAGCTCCGCGGTCATCAAGAGCCACCACAACGTCGGCGGGCTTCCGGAGGACATCGGTTTCAAGGGCATCGTGGAACCGCTGCGCATGCTGTTCAAGGACGAGGTCCGTGCGCTCGGCAGAGATCTCGGTCTGCCCGACGCGTTTGTCGAACGGCAGCCGTTCCCGGGGCCGGGACTGGCGATCCGCATCATCGGCGAGATCACGCGCGAAAAGCTTGACACCCTGCGTGAGGCGGACGCGATCTTCCGCGAGGAGCTTGCGCTTTCCGGCGTTTCCAAGGAGCTTTCGCAGTACTTTGCGGTGCTGACCTCGATGCGCTCCGTCGGCGTCATGGGCGACGGACGTACTTACGACTATACGCTTGCACTGCGCGCGGTCAAGACCGACGACTTCATGACGGCGGACTGGGCGCGCATCCCGTACGACGTGCTCGACCGCGTCTCCTCGCGCATCGTCAACGAGGTCAAAGGCGTCAACCGCATCGTCTACGATATCACATCGAAGCCCCCCGCCACGATCGAGTGGGAATGAGAACCGAAACCGCGAAAATGCCCTAAATATCTGGGCAAATCGGTTGTCAAACTGTTAAATGACAACAAATTGACAACATTCGGCTATTATCCATAGAGTAAAGTACAAAAGAGCTAACTGATTTTCAACAATCGGTTAGCTCTTTTTTCATTTGGTTTGAAAGGAGATACAGGAATGTCAGTCCTTCAATCGATCCTTGAACTTTTTAAGCAGCGCGTCACTCAGCTCTTGAGACGGGACTTTCGCTGTGATCTGCGTTTCATCATGCTGCGGGTAGTTATATCGCCATACGTCGTATTTTTCCTTGCCGATCTTCCCGGAACGGTATTCCTCTGCGACGGTTGCCCAAGCATCAATCATTTCATGGAGAGCAGCAGCGTCTTTCCCTTTGTTCGGATCTACACGGAAGATTACATCGTCACCTTGTTTCCCAATCGTCAAGCCGTAAAGATCCTCCAATGCAAAGAGGGTGTGCATCAAGCCAAAATAGCTGTCAATGTCGGGAACATTCAATGCGAGAGGAGATACTTCCAGAACACCGGCAACGGCGTTGGTCAGATCTTCCTTCGGCGTTCTCGTACCGGCTTCGTACTGCGCCATGCGAATATCAGCGGTCTTTTCCGGAAAGCCCACCAAAGTGCCGAGATACTTCTGCGTCATACCACGCAGATTGCGGATAAAACGGATTCTTTCACCAATTGCCATATAAATACCTCCGAGAAATGCTTACAAGAGGAGTATAACAAAGATGTTTAGGATAGTCAAGAGAAAATTAAACAAAAAAGTTAAATTATTTTTCAAAAGCCCCTTGACATAAACAAATATGTTTAGTATAATAGCGACGGAGACTTAAACATATATGTTTAATACAAACTGAATACCCGTCCGAATGAGGATACTTCGCCAAGACCTTTCGATCAGACGTCCGTGATCGGAAGCGAGCGGACAACGCCGTGCAGAGCAGGGCAGGAACGGCATTCGGGAGAACGGAGAAGGTTGGAAGGACGAAGACAAACGATTCTACAGAGAGGAGGATAAAAACATGAAAAACCGCAAGAAAGGGGGTGAGGGTATGGAACAGAGCATGTACCTGACGGTTAAGGAAGTAGCTTCGCTGCTTGGCATCTCGGATTCCTACGCATACAAGATTATGCGTCAGTTGAATAAAGAGTTGGAGCAGAAGGGGATGATCATAATCTCCGGGAAAGTAAACCGTCGTTATTTCATGGAACGACTGGACTACGGTTCGGCATACGAAAAAGAAACAGAAAGGAGGGACTGAGAAATGGCAGTCTACAAAGAACCGAACGCAAGCACATGGCGCGTTGTATATCGGTACACCGACGTACAAGGCAATCCAAAGCAGACGACCAAGCGCGGCTTTGCAACAAAGCGGGAAGCCGTCGCATGGGAGAGAGAACAAATGAACAAACGCGAGGCGAAGATGGATATGACCTTCAAGAGCTTCGTAGAGATCTACACCGCGGATATGAAGAACCGGATCAAGGAGCACACATGGTGTACGAAAACCAATATCCTTGAAAAACGGATTCTCCCGTTCTTCGGAAAGCGGAAAATGTGCGATATTCAGGCGAAGGATGTCATTGCATGGCAGAACGAGATGATCAAGCACAGGGACGAAAACGGAAAACCGTATGCGCCGACGTATTTGAAAACGCTGCATAATCAGCTCAGCGCGGTTTTCAATCATGCGGAGAAGTATTACGGGCTAAGGGAGAATCCAGCGCGAAAAGCCGGAAACATGGGGAAGGACCGAACGCGGGAGATGCTGTTCTGGACGCAGGATGAATACAAGCGATTCGCCGAAGCGATCATGGACAAGCCGCTTTCGTATTACGCCTTTGAAATGCTGTACTGGTGCGGTATCCGTGAGGGCGAATTGCTGGCGCTGACACCGGAGGACATTGATTTCGAGCAGGGAACGGTACGGATCAACAAATCGTATCAGCGTCTGAATCGGCGGGACGTCATTACCGAGCCGAAAACGCCGAAAAGCAATCGAACGATTCAGATGCCGGATTTTCTGGTGGAGGAGATGCAGGATTATATCCAGCGCCTTTATAAGATCGATCCGAAAAGCCGTTTGTTTGACATCACCAAATCCTATCTGTATAGGGAAATGAAACGCGGCGCAACGGCGGCAGGAGTGAAGAAGATCCGCGTTCACGATCTTCGGCACAGCCATATATCGCTGCTGATTCAGCTCGGCTATTCTGCGGTGGCAATCGCGGATCGCGTTGGGCATGAGAGCATCGATATTACATACCGTTACGCGCACCTGTTTCCGTCCACACAGAAGGACATGGCAAAATCGCTCGCAAATCTACGCAAGGAGGAACAAAAGAATGTCAGCTAAAAACAGAGACGAGCATAATCGCTGGCGCAACATTACGGTCGGCTTTCGGGTATCCCCGGAAGAGAATGAACAGTTGAATGTCGCAGTCGCGCTGTCCGGGCTGCCGAAACAGGAATACTGTTATCGGCGCTGCATGAATCGGGACATCGTTGTGCAGGGCAATCCCCGCGTTTACAAAGCGTTGAAGGATCAGCTTGCAAACGTGCTCGCAGAACTCCGGCGCATTGAATCGGCAGGGGAAATGCGGGATGAACTGTTCGAGAACATCGCATTGATAACAAAAACATTGAACGAAATGAAGGAGGAACCAGATGAAACCCAAAAATGAAATGGCTGCCGTTGCATCGCCTGTTGGCGCAGACGATCGGCAGTCACCCAATTACCTTAACAATAGTATAACCGATTTCGACGAAGAAATCAAGACTATTGAAGAAGAAAGTGCGGAATTTCTCCGCAAAATGGAGCCATCGTACATGGAAACGATCTCTATGACCAAGCTGTTCGACAGCGTGTATCAGAGTAAACCGCCGATCATCGACGGCCTTCTCTATCGCGGCGCGTATCTGTTTGTCGGCGCGCCGAAGCTCGGCAAGAGCTTCCTCATGGCACAGCTTGCGTATCATGTCAGTACTGGGACGCCCCTTTGGGGCTTTCCGGTGCGGCAGGGGACAGTCCTGTATCTTGCGCTCGAAGACGATTACAGACGGCTGCAGGAACGCTTATATCGGATGTTCGGAGCGGCAGAGAATGACAATCTGCATTTCGCTGTTTCGGCAAGTCAGATCGGCAAGGGACTGGACGATCAGCTCGGACGCTTCATCCGGGAGCATCCCGATACGTCGCTTGTGATCATCGACACGCTGCAGAAGATCCGGGAGGTCGGCGGTGAAGCGTACAGCTATGCAAGTGACTATCAGATCATCACCCGCATGAAGCAAATCGCCGATTCCTATGGAATCTGTCTGATGCTTGTGCATCATACGCGCAAGCAAAAAGCCGACGATTGCTTCGACATGATTTCCGGTACGAACGGCTTGCTCGGCGCGGCGGACGGCGCGTTCCTTCTGCAGAAGGAACAGCGGACGTCAAATACCGGTTGGCTGGAGATCTCCGGCAGGGATCAGCAGGATCTTCGATTGATTCTGAAAAAGAATGAGGAGACGCTCTGCTGGGAACTGGAACGTGCGGAAACGGAACTGTGGAAAGCGCCGCCGGAGCCGTTGCTGGATATGATCGCGGAGAAGATCACGGCGGACTGCCCGGAGTGGACAGGCAGCCCGACCGAGCTTTGCGAGTTCCTTGCAGTCGACTGGAAACCGAACGTACTGACGCAGCGGTTGAACGTCAACGCATCGCGGCTGATGCAGGAATACGGAATCCGATACTGCTACAAGCGAAGTCACGCAGGGCGCAGAATCTGGCTGCGCTATGAACAGGCGTGACGGTCCGTGACGGTCGTGTCGGTCATTTTGACGGTGTGCAAATCATCGTCACGACCGACACGCATCGACACGGAAGAGCGGATGCCGCTTCACGGGGTGCAGGGAGGCAAGCCCTGCCGGGGCGTTGCTCGAAAGCAACGGGGCAGCGCCCCAAAGCCCCCTCGGAGAGCGCAATGCCTGCTTGCAGGCAGCATTTTTGACGGCTTGCTGTCAAAAGTGCTTTTGCGTTACTTTCGCAGAAAGTAACAAAGGCAAAAACGCTTCGCTCAACAAGGAAAAAAGGAGGATTCTATGCAAAGAACCATCAGCGCAATGGTCGGAAAAGGATCAGTGAATCACAACAGCCGCAAATTCCACGCAAAGAACACGGATCCCAACCGTACCGAGAACAATATCGAATACTGCAACGAGCCGATCCGAGAGGTTTATCACAAACTGTTCGATGAAGCCCTAAAGCAGTACAACGAAAAACAGACGCGTGCGGATCGCGTGATCCCGGATTACTATGAAAAGATCCGTAGCAGCAAACAGGAGAAGCCGTTTCACGAGCTGATCCTGCAGATCGGAGACAAGGACAATATGAGCGCGACGACGGAGGACGGCGCACGCGCAAAGGAAATCCTGGATGAATACTATCGGGATTTTCAAGCGCGGAACCCGAATCTCTATGTGTTCTCCGCACATCTGCACATGGACGAGGCGACGCCGCATCTGCATATTGATTTCGTTCCGTTTATAACCGGCAGCAAGCGTGGGCTCGGAACGCGCGTATCGCTCAAAAAGGCGCTTGCAGTACAGGGTTTTGAGGGCGGTACGCGCGGCGATACAGAATGGAATCAATGGGTGCAGTCCGAAAAGGAACAGCTCGCAGCGGTCATGGAACGACATGGTATCGACTGGCTGCACAAGGGAACACACGAAAAGCATCTGTCCGTGCTCGATTATGAAAAGCAGCAGCGCGCGAGGGAGATCGAGGAGATGAAAACGCAGGCGCAGAAAATGGAACTGACGCTGGAGGGCTTTCAGAACGCGGTTTCCATCGCACAGGAAAAACTCAAGGATCTGCAGGAGGATTCGGTCGAACTGGCGGCAAGAATCGAGGAGTATAACCAACCCGGATGGATGCTCCCGCAGCCGCAGCGATTCATGTCTGCAAAGGCATTTCGGGATCAGATCATTGGTCTATTCAACAGGATGCGGGCAACGATGCTGAAAGCCCTGTCAAAATGCTATGAATACGCCCGTGAATACGCGCTTGCCAAGCGCGATTTGGACAAAGCGTATTATACGGTGCTCTTGCAGCAGGACACGATCAAGGATCAGGAAGAACAGATCGAGCAGATGACGCCGGACGCAAAACGATATCGGACGCTTCGCAAATTCCTCGGTCCGAATTCCACGGACGAGCTTTTGCGGCAGGCGCAGCAGAAGGAAACGCAAAAGCAGCGTTCTCGTTCTTGCGGTAGGTATGAGGAGAGATAGGACGCAGGGGGAGTGAAAAATCTCCCCCAGATCTGCGTTTCTGCAGAAGATATCATTTTGCAGCAAATACCATGTCGATTCTTGCGCAAACAGACATAATATGGTATTCTTTAAATATTACATATACTTTTACCGGTAAAGAGGGAGGCAGGTTAATGTCCTTACAAGATCAATTGAATTCCATCAAAGCACAGGCAAAAAGCAATGCGCTATATTCGCACAAGGATGATTCCGACAGCGAGCTGCGGGAATGCGTTGTAGAATGCACAAAACGGATCGCTCATGTCGGGACCGATATTCGCAGTATTGGAGAAGGGTACCGCTACATGGGCGAAATGGAAGCCTGCAGCGAACTGCTGAATCAGCGCAAATCCGCCGATCAGGGAATCGAAACACGCAAACGGGAATGGCAGAACGGGCTTGAGAAACGTAAGGAAGAAGCTATCTTGCGTTTACCGAACGCTGTTTCCGCCAACGGTCAATTGATCGCTTCGATTTTGGAGGATGAAGACGGAAAAACGGCAGAAGAAATCGCGTGCTGGTGCGACGAGCTGGAGATGCTTTCGGAAGAAGACCTGCAAAAGCTTTTGGACGGTCTTGTGAAAGAAGGTATACTTAGTTTAGAGGACGGGCGTTATTATCTGCTTTGCCCCTGCACCGAATCGCTGATATGCTCGGAGGAAATCCGCAACCGTCGCATCGACCGAAACGATGACTTTTATACTCCGCAAAAGCAGGCGCAGGCAAAACTGTTTTTATACATGATGGAACGCGAGAAAAAGCCGCTATGCGATACGGACTGTCTGGACTTGCTCGGCAGGTATTTCGGACGGTATCTGATGTCGGAAGAATATCAAGCGGCAAAAGAGGACTTGTCGGTATTCGATGCAGAACGTACGCTAAACAGACTTGCCGACAACGGATTTATCAAAGAGGCGTTCCGCATGAAGAACCGGTCCGGCGATTATAAAACATATTATTGGTTGACGATGTTGGGGGAGGGTAAATAATCATGCGTTGCAGATTTTGCGGAAGCACTTCATTACATACCGATACACAGCATAAGACGTTCAGCGCGGGAAAAGCGGCAGCCGGTGCGGTCGTTTTCGGCGTCGTCGGCACTGCGGCAGGCTTTATCGGCAAGGAGAAGCAGGGATATCGCTGCGGCGCATGCGGCAGCTTTATGGAGCTCCCGATGGATACCTTCACCGGAATGCAGATTGATACGGCAATCCAAAAAGCAAAGAAGGGCGATACGACGCTCTATTCCTACTATAAAGCGCAATACCCGAATATCGAAAACGTTGCGGCTGCACAGCAGACTCCCGCGGCGGCTCCGGTGGAACGCGAGATTGCAGCGCCGACGGAAGCGTTCGGACAGGAAGAAAGTACCAAACGTTCCTATCGCTACGGAAGCTGGTCGCCGGACGCTCCGGTATATGTGGAATCTGTCATTTTGAAGACGGACGGAAAAGAAGATCGGATGTCGCTCGTTGCATGGAATCAAAGCGGCAAGGAACTACGCTCCCTCTATCTGAACGTGATCGTTTTCGATGATACCGGCGACGAAGTCAGCCGCTGCCGCTGCGTCTATCAGAACATGGCGGCGGACGAAACCGAACCGAAACGGCTGCCGGTCGATAAGACATTTTCTTTGAATACCGACGTTGCGTATCGCGTGCAGATCGAGCAGGAGAAAGCCGCCTTTGCGGACGGTTCGTCTTGGAGAGCGGCGGAAACGGATAAGGTCTATACCTTGCCGGAACAACCGCTTTTGACGGAAGAAAACTTCCCGCGCATTCAGTATGTTAAATCGGTTTATAAAATCAAGCATTTTTTCCGCCATTACGGACAACCGAAGCCGAAAATCAAACTGTTCATGCCGATCAAGGAGGAAGACTTCTGGTTGTGCGACTGCGGACACCCGGCTAAGACCGGCGAGCCGTGCCCGTATTGTCAGGACAAGTATGCAAATCTTGAAAAGGCATTTGCGCAAACGACGCTGATCGAGGAACAGCAAAAGACGGTCAAGGCACGAGCCGAGGAGCGTACAAAGAAACTGCTGCCGAAGTATGAGCAGCTTTCGGAAGTAAAAGAGATTGCCGAAAAAGACGCAAAATACGAGCAGGCGGTTCGTCTGTTCAACAGTAACTCCATAGCAGATATCGAGAAGGCAAAAGCGCTTTTCAAAGAACTGTCCGGTTGGAAGGACGCCGATACGCTGTCCGAGCAATGTGATTCGCGAATTGTGCGGATTACAGAACAGCGGAAGAAGGACAAGGAAGAAGCCGACCGCCGCGCTGCAGAGGAAGCAAAGCGTCAGGCTGAAGAACGGGCTGCAAAGGAAGATGCAGTAAAGAAGCGTAAGAAGATTGTTGCAATCGTGTTGTCTGCCGCTGCAGCAGTGCTGACGTTTGCAATCGTGCTGTTTACGGTAATTATTCCGAATAAGAAATATAATGCAGCCGTTGCACTGTTGGATGCTGGAAAGTATGAAGAAGCAATAGCTGCCTTTGAGATGATGAATGGATATGGTGACAGCGAAGAAAAAATAAAAGAAAGCAGATATGAATGGGCGGTAAAGCTATGCTCTAACGGAGATTTTTCAACTGCATTAACACAGCTTATTCCAGCAAGAGATTTTAGAGATGGCAATCAGTATCTGAAAGCATGCTGGGATCAAATAGCTGTGCGGGATACGATTGCAGCAGGGTCAGATCATACGGTTGCACTAAAGACGGACGGTACGGTAATAGCTATAGGGAGAAACGATTATGGACAGTGTGATGTTTCTGCATGGAACGATATCATAGCAATTAGTGCAGGCGATGTTCACACGGTTGGTTTAAAGGCGGATGGGACGGTCGTTGCTGCAGGATGGAACAAATACAATCAATGTGATGTATCCAGTTGGGGAGATATTGTTGCCATTACAGGCGGAGGTTATCATACGGTTGGATTAAAAGCAGACGGAACAGTTGTAGCCGTTGGCGACAACAGACACGGACAATGTAATGTATCCGAATGGTCCGGTATTATTGCGATTGCTGCAGGTCAATATCACACGGTTGGATTGAAAACAGACGGAACGGTGATTGTCACTGCATTCACAAAAGAGGCGCAAGATGATAAATTCGTTAGACATGGTCAGGACCAAGTGCAAAATTGGAACGGAATCGTTGCGATTGCTGCATGTTATGATCACACAATTGGTCTTAAATCGGATGGAACAGTCGTTGCGGCTGGTGATAACTTCTACGGAGAATGTGATGTATATAAATGGGATAATATCGTTGCTGTCGCAGCAGGGAGAGAGCATACTCTTGGATTAAATGCGGATGGAATGGTAATTGCTACAAACCACTATGATCCTATTACTGGCGTTTATTTTGGTCAATGTGATGTATATGACTGGGATAATATCGTTGCTGTCGCAGCAGGAAGTGGTCATTCGGTGGGGATCAAATCAGATGGGACTGCCATAGCCACAGAGTTTTTGGGAACACGAGAGGGTAAGTATGCAACATATTCTGGTCAATGCGAAGTATCAGATTGGAATAATCTTATGCTTCCGAAGCATTAGTGTTAACCCAATATGTGAACGGGGGAATAATATGATATGATGTATAGACTAGAAGATATGGCTGCAAGCAGCGAAATATTGTCAAAACAACTAAAGCATAACGCATTATTGCATCGGAATTATAAACTTTATACTTCAACGGAAATTGCACTTGCTTTTCTGCTGGATGGTTATCTGATGCTGTCTGACGGGACCATGTGGAATGACACACCGGACAGCAAACAGATGAAACATAAAATGGTGTATGGAAAATGCTTCTCGTGGTCTACCAGAGAAAACATTGCAATGTGGATGCTTTACGGGGATCATTGTGGAAAAAACGGTGCTGCATTGAGCTTCCGTCCATCTGTTCTGAAAAGCATTTGCGGAGTGGAAGAAATTGAAATCGTAAAAGTTATACCGGGAGAATCTGTCCAAACGATCGGTGTAATTCAAAAAGATATTGATTATAATCTGTTCTTCACTGATGTACTCTACGAGGATGCGATTTCCGATGATCGGTTTATTATCTCTTATAACGAGCAGCACACGGCAGTGACAAAGGATATTCTGGAACATGAGGACGTTTTCAGAAAAAGATATGAATGGAAGTATGAAAACGAATGCCGCTTGATTGTAAAACCAACCGAAACAGGGACAGAGAAGATCAATAAAGCGAAGTCTGAGGTTAACATGGAAAATGAAAAGTCAGAGAAAGAATCCTCCTGTTCAAGAAAAGCATATGTTACATTGCATGTGAAAGTGCCGAAATACCGGGAACTGACAGAAGATCGCTTTATACGTTCTCCGGTATATCAAGGAAAGGTACTTTATGGAGTGCCAAGCGTCTTGCATGGACAGGTTAATTGGGAATTGAATTGAAACCGGACTGCGATTTCTCCTCAGAAGTGTTATTCTGGTTAAGGATCGCGACAACAGAACGGCAACAAAGAATCAGATAGCGAAGCGAGATAGGATAATACAGACACCACAGACACGAGAACACATATTTCCTAAACAAAATTGTTTAAGTTACGGCCTCCCGTGTCGAGTGGGAATGATCCCCGTTGTTTATCAGAGTGCACACCAAGATTTGCAGCTTTTGCAAAAAGGATTTGGCTGAGGAGAGAAAAGGAAGCAATGCTTGAAGCGCCGCAGCGCGGCGCTGAGATGAGTGATTGATCAATGCGAGTTGTCGTCCCAAATGCGGTAGCATGACGATCCCATCTCTTCTCCGATCACAATCCTCACACCATCGAATATAGCAACGAAAAAGCCTGATTTTCCGGGCTTTTTTCTCGTTTTGGGATCAAAAAAGGACGAGAAAAGAGATGAGTATGTCGCCGCTCCGCGATCACAGCGAAACAGGATGAAACTTGATGTGTCGCACCATGCTGAACGGCGCGGAAGGGAAGGGAAATGAAGGGGGAAAAGGATCGGATGTATATGGGAGTCAGAATAAGTGAGTTTGCACATTTTGGACTAAGTGATGTTGCACAATGACACGATCGAAGAGATTTCGGCATTCCCCTCTTGACAACGGAAAAAAACATGATATGATAATGGCAGTTAGCAAAAGCTAACTAACGAAAAGACGTGCTTTTGAAAGAAAGCACCTCTTTTTCGGGCAATTGGTTAGCAGATGCTAACTGAAAGGAGAGACGCATGTCGGAGGAAGCGGTCATCCTGCACGGTGCGCCGACGCTGGCGGGGATCAAAACAGGCAGCCTGTTTCGCTGCGAATATGAAAGCGTCGAGGCGATGCGCGCATCGCTGCGGGAATGGAACCGGCGGTTTTCCGGGAAGGGACTCCGGGTCGTTCCGCTGACCTTTGAAAACAACAAGGCGCTTTTGTACCTGTACCGTCCCGGAAGGCTTTCCCGCGATTTGTCCGACGACGCGGCGAGCGCAATTCTTTCCGGCTGCGGATACTGCGAGGGCTCGCCCGCGCGATGCCTTTCCTGTCTTGCAAGGCGAATCCAAAACAACGAAGATTTCCCGCACGAGATCGGGCTGTTCCTCGGCTACCCGCCGGAGGATGTGCGCGGCTTTATCGAGCATCGGGACTGCGACGTGAAATGCGTCGGCTGCTGGAAGGTCTACGGCGACGAGGCGAAGGCGCAGAAGACGTTTCGCCTGTTTCGTAAGTGCAGCGAGGTCTATCGGCAGCGATTTCAAAACGGTACGCCGATCGAGCGGCTGACCGTTGCGGAACACAGAGGATCGGGGAGGGAATGATGGACAGACACGAGGAGATCAAAGCGTCGTATCGGGCGCTCGGCGGCGGGTTCGCGAATCTGTACGATGGCATTATCACGCGCTCCACGTTAATCGGCAAGCTGATGGACAGCCTCGTCTGGGGACTGGACGCTTCTCTTGCGGCAAAGTGGATCAATGACGCGCTTGCACCGATCCCGGAGGATTTCAAAGGAACGCTTCTGGAAGTTCCGGTCGGGACCGGCGTTCTGACCGTCCCCGTCTACAAGAGCTTGCCGGAAGCGCAGATCACCTGTCTCGATTATTCCGCGGAGATGATGAAAAACGCCGAACGGCGGGCGGAGGCGCTTGCGGTGAAAAACGTTTCGTTCGTGCAGGGCGACGTAGGCGCGCTGCCTTTCGAGGATGAAAGCTTTGACGTCGTGCTTTCTCTGAACGGCTTTCACGCGTTTCCAGACAAGGACGCCGCGTTCAAAGAAACCTGTCGTGTATTGAAGAAAGACGGGATATTCTGTGGTTGCTTCTATATTGCGGGAGAGTTCAAACGGACCGATTGGTTTGTGAAGCACATGTATGTGCCGAAGGGCTTCTTCACGCCGCCGTTTGAGACGAGGGAAACGCTCGAAAAACGGCTGAAGGACCTGTATGCCGAGGTGCGCGTTTCCCCGGTCCGGGCCGAGGGCGTGTTCTGCTGTGTGAAGTGAGGAGAAGCGTATGTGGCTGACGGTTTCGGAAGGGCTGTTGATCCCGTTTCTCGGGACGGTGCTCGGTTCGGCATGCGTGTTCTTTATGAAAAAGGAGCTGAGCCGCGCCGTACAGCGCGCGCTGACCGGCTTTGCGGGCGGTGTCATGGTCGCGGCGTCGATCTGGAGCCTGCTGATCCCCGCCATGCAGCAGAGCGCGGGGAAAGGGAAATGGGCGTTCCTGCCTGCGGTGATCGGCTTTTGGCTCGGCGTGCTGTTTCTGCTGCTGCTCGACCACGTCATTCCGCATCTGCACCGCAGCATCGGACAGGCGGAGGGTCCGAAAAGCCGCCTGAAGCGAACGACCATGATGGTGCTTGCGGTCACGCTGCACAACATTCCGGAGGGCATGGCGGTCGGCGTGGTCTATGCGGGGCTATTGAGCGGTTCGGGCGAGATCACGATCGGCGGCGCGCTGGCGCTTGCGATCGGCATTGCGATCCAGAACTTTCCGGAAGGCGCGATCATTTCCATGCCGCTGCACGCGGAGGGAAAGACCAAATGCCGCGCGTTTCTGGATGGCGCGCTGTCCGGCGCGGTGGAGCCGATCGGCGCGCTTCTGACCGTGCTGTTTGCAAGCCTGCTTGTTCCGGCAATGCCGTATCTGCTGTCGTTTGCGGCAGGCGCCATGCTGTATGTGGTCGTGGAAGAGCTGATCCCCGAGATGTCGGCAGGCGAGCATTCCAACATCGGCGTCGTGCTGTTTGCGCTCGGCTTTACACTGATGATGGCGCTGGACGTAGCGCTCGGATAGTTTTTTAAGGGAGGTCAATATGTACAAGGTTACGGCAAAAATCGAAGGCATGATGTGCGGCATGTGCGAATCGCACATTGCTGATACGATCCGCAGAGCGTTTCCCGATGCGAAAAAGGTGAGCGCGTCGAGAAAGCATGACGAAGCGACGTTCCTTTCGGAGGGCGAGATCGACCGCGGGAAGCTCAAACAGGCGATCGAAGAAACCGGCTATACGTTCGTTTCGGTTTCGGTCGAGCCGTACGCAAAACGCGGTCTGTTCGGGAGATAAGGGGACGCGGCATGATCTGGTGGGTGATTCTTTTGGAAGCGGTCGCGTTTGCAGCGATCTTTACGGCGATCGTCTTTACGGCGTATCGTGGAGATAAGATCTACACCCCGGAGGCGATTCACAACTATCCGCCGGACATTCAGGAGGAATACTTCAAGACGCATGAACACGTCGACGTCTCGATCAAGTCGAAACGCGTGTTCCTGACAAAGAGCCTCGGTATCGTGATCTTCACGGGGATTTTGTTCGTCTGCGCGCTGCTTGCGGGCGCAAAAACCTTTTGGGAGGGCTTTCTGCTGACCTCCGGGCTGATGGTATGGATCGGCGCGTACGACACGTTTTTCCTCGACTGGGTGCTGTTCGCAAACCTCAAAGGGTTCCGGCTCGAGGGCACCGAGCACATGGACAAGGCGTATCACCAGAAGTGGTTCCATTTGAAGGGCATGCTGTTTCCGGGCGTCGTGTTCGCCCTGATCCCCGCGGCGCTGGTGGGGCTGTTGATCATGATCATTCGATAAGGATACCTTTATATGAAAGCGCTGAAAGGACTGAAAAAGGATTACTGGCTCTTTTGGTTTGCGTCCTCTCTGGGCATGGGCGCGAGCAATATCCTGCAGTATGTGCTGTCGCTGTATGTGCTCGATCTGACCGGTTCGGCAACGCTGTTTGCGTCGATGCTGTCGATCATCATCATCCCGCGGCTTCTCTTGACGCCGCTTGCGGGCGTAATGGCGGACCGGGCAAAGAAAAGCCGCCTGATGGCGCTGATCCTGCTGGGCGAGGCGGTCGTTTTAGGCGTTTACTTCGTGCTCGGGCAGATCACAACGATCGGCATTGCGCTGATCTATGTTCTGGTCATCGTATTGGAGGCGGGGGAGATCTTCTACGGCGGATGCGAAGCGGCGATCCTGCCGGAGCTGGTCCCGCCCGAAAAGCTCAAGGACGCGATCTCCGTTTCCAAGGTGGATGACGGCGTTGTGAATGTGGCGGCGCCTCTGGCGGCAGCGCTGATCTACGACAATCTGAGCATCTCCGTTGCGTTTGCGGTGATTGGAGAGCTGAACCTGCTTTCCTTTGTGCTGCAGATCCGGATCCGTCCGAAATATGCGGCGGAGCGCACTGCGGAAACGCACAAGCCATCCGTCTGGAAGGATTTCAAGGAGGGCATTCGCTGCATCCGGCAGAATGCGTTTCTTCGCGGGTTCCTCAGGATCATGCCGCTTGCCAACGCCTTTTTCGGTGCGACCTTCTCTGTCAGCATCGCGTACCTTTTGCGACAAAGCTATGCGGTGGACGCGTGGACGTACAGCGCCTATTGCTCCGTCACCGCTGCAATGAGCATGATCGTTCCGCTGTTTGCCGTGCCGATCGTCAAGAAGTATCCCGCGAACAAGCTCTACTTTGCGGCGACGCTGACGATCGCGGCGGGCATTCTTCTGATCGGCGTCTGTGCGGTGCTCGGTCTGTATCAGGTTTTGCCGATCATGGCTTCCGTCGTGCTGATCGCAGTTTTAGACTGCGTCACCATTGCTGCGGCGATCCCGATGCAGATGACCTCGTCGATCATGCTGCAGACAAGCGTGGACAAGAACCTTTTAGGACGCGTTTCGGCGGTGCTGCGGATGATCGGGATCGCGTCCGGCGCATTGGGCGAGATGCTGTTCGGCACGCTGAACGACGCGACCTGGGTCTGGCTGCCGATCTTTCTCGGCGCGGCAGGCGTCGCAGCGGCTTCACTATTGTTCCGAAAGGTCATGATCGCACAGGATCATCCGTCGGATGAACATCAAAAAAAAGGAGAATAACCATGGCAAGAAAGGATTCGGACAATCAAAAGAAGTCGATGAGCCTGCTGTTTCGCGGCAAGGCGATCTTCAAGCCGCTGAACACGGGACGGATCGACGAACGCGTCGCCTGCGTGCGCGAGTGGGTCGCAAACATCTTCTTTTACACAAGGAACGGCACGACCGTGATGATCGACGCGGGCTACAACTATGAACGGCTCAAAGAAAAGATGGGCTGGCTCGACGTTGACCCGGCTTCGATCAAACACATCTTTATTACGCACCAGGACACCGATCACGTCGGCGCGCTCGAGCCCGACAGCGAGCAGCTTTTCAAGGACGCGACAGTCTATATCGGCGAGATCGAAAACCGGTACTTAACAGGCGAGGTGCGTAGAAAAGTTATGCATCGGCTCTATAAGCTTCCGATTGTGAAGATGAACAACCCAAAGGTCCTGCTGCGGGACGGGCAGATCCTGGACGTCGATGGGATCAAAATCGAATGCATCCTCGTTCCCGGGCATACCTGGGGACACATGGTATACCTCGTCGACGATGAATACTTGTTCAGCGGCGACACGATCTGGTTCGGCGCGGACGGCGGCTACAGCTTCCTTTCCACGCTCGCCGAGGACAACAAGCTTGCGGTCAAATCGCTTGAAGCGCTCGAAAAGAACCTGCGCGCGTAAGATGCCGCTGAAGATCATCACCGGGCACACCGGCTGGACGGACGATCTCGACTTTGCGTTTCTGCATCGGGACGAGCTGTGCAAGCCGTTTGCAAAGAAATACGTCGACCCGTCGGCGCCGTATGACGGCTATGTGGAGGACGACGACACAGAGCAGGGCGCAAGGAAGCGCCCGCTCGGAAAGGTAAAAACAAAATGAAACCGGATTATAAGAACTGGATGCCGAAGGGCATGATTTGGACATCGGCCGCTGCGACCGCGCTGTTTCTGATCCTGTGGGTCGTGTTTGGGCTCACGGGGCTCGTCTCGGGCATGGCAAAGACCGTGCTGTTTATCGTATTCCTTGCGCTGACGATCATCGCGCTATGCGTGACCGTCTGGATGCTCCTGCTGTATTGCGCGTTTTCCTATAACGGCAAGCGGCAGATGTCGAAGCAAATCATCGAGGGCGTTGCGGAGCATGTGAAGCTGCCGGACGGCGGAACGGGACTGGACGTAGGCTGCGGCAGCGGAGCGCTCACGATCGCCTGCGCGAAGCGCAACCCGAACGCTTCGTTTATCGGGATCGACCGCTGGGGCAAGGAGTATGCTTCGTACAACAAGCCGCTGTGCGAAAAAAACGCATGGGCGGAGGGCGTCAAAAACGTTACGTTCCGGCGCGGCGATGCCTGTAAGCTCGACTTTGCGGACGAGACCTTCGACGCGGTCACAAGCAATTACGTCTATCACAACATCCCCGGAGACCGGCAGGCGCTTCTTTTGGAAACGCTGCGGGTGCTGAAGAAAGGCGGCACGTTCGCGATCCACGATATCTTTTCAAAACCCAGATACGGCGATATGCAGGCGTTTACCGAAAAGCTCAGAGGCATGGGTTATGAAGACGTCCGGCTGATCCCCACGGACGACGGAACGTTTATCCGCAAAGGAGAAGCGGCATTGATGGAGCTGAAAGGTTCCGCGCTGCTCGTCGGAAAGAAATAAGCATATGAAGATGCACATCGAGAAAAACACCGTGCAGGAAACGCTGATGATCCCGCTCTTTGGGCGCAAGCTTTGTACGGAGCAGTTTCCGAATCTGTTCCGCGACGACAAGGCGGTCGGGCTGATCAACAGGATCGACTACGATTTTTCGGCGCTCGAAAAGCGAGCAAAGAGCACGGCGTACCGCTTCGGCGCGCTGGAGGTCGCCATGCGCGAAACCGATCTGATGATCGAGGCAAAGGGCTACCTTGCAGCGCACCCGAATGCCGCGCTGGTAAATTTGGGCTGCGGGCTCGATCAGACCGCGGAGAACTGCGACAACGGGACATGCAGGATCTACAACCTCGATCTCCCGGATGTGATCGCGGTGCGAAATACGCTGCTGCCGGAAAGCGAGCGCATCCGAAACATCGCGGCGGACCTCAACGATCTTGCATGGTTCGACGCGATCGACGCAAGCAACGGCGTGTGCTTTCTTGCCGCGGGCGTGTTCTATTACTTCAAAACGGAACAGATCAGAAGGCTTCTGAACGCAATGGCAAAGCGCTTTCCCGGCGGGCGGCTGGTGTTCGACGCGGTAGGCAAACGCGCGGTAAAGGTCATGCTGAAAACGTGGGTGAAGGAGGCGGGCATCACTTCGATCTCCGATTATTTCAGCGTGGACAGCATCGAAACGGATGTCCTGCCGTGGATGGAGCATGCGGCGGTCTCTTCGCGCGGGTATATGCTCGGCTACAATGACCTTAAGGACCCGTCGGTGCCGGGACTGTTCCGACTGATGGCAAAAGTCGGCGACGGGTTGATGAAGATGCAGATCGTCCGGATGGACTTTACGGAGTGAGTTATGCAATATTTGGGACTGCCCGCGGGCATGTGGATGCTCTTTCGCCGCTCGTTTCAAAGGAACCTGACCGACTCGCTCGGCATTGATCGGCGCGAGGCGGCGGAAATGACGAAACGCGCGAAAGCGAAATACAGGGAGATCATCAAAGGTTTGCCGACCTTTGAAAAAGGCGACCGGTTTGTCGTCAATATCGTAAACTGCGCCATGTTCGCGTCGTTCTGCCTTGAGATGAAAGGACAGCCGTCGCCCGAGCAAATGACCGTTTATTACTGTGAATCCATGACGACCGGCGCCATGAAACGGTTCTGCCGCATGGGCGGCAGACGCAAGTTCAAAAAGCGCGATATCGCGTCCATGCAAAGGACCGCGGCGCAAAAAGCCGCGGACCGGAACCGGTATTCGTGGAATATGGATTTTCTGCCGTACGCGGACGGTTCAGGTTATGAGGCGCGGTTTTACCGCTGCGGCATCTGCACACTGATGGGCGAGCTCAATCTTTCCGCCTACATTCCCGCCATGTGCCGCCTTGATTACACGATGAGCGAGCTCGGCGGCGCGGACATCTTCGTACGGGAGTACACGCTTGCGTCCGGCGGACCGTACTGCGGCTGCGGGTACAAAAAGAAAGGAGTGGAACCATGGGACTGTTCAAAAAGTATGTGAATCAAACGAGAAAGCCGGAGGGCTTTTTAGGCAAGCTGATGATCGGCGGCATGAACGGCGGTCACGCAAAGCTCGCCGATTGGGGCATGGGACACCTTGCGGACATTTCGCCCGAGGCGATCGTTGAGCTCGGATGCGGCGGCGGGCGAAACGCAAAAGCGCTTTTGAAACGGTATCCGGACGCAAAGCTCACAGCCGTGGACTATTCGGCGCTGTCGGTCGAGAAAACAAAGGACTATAACCGGGATCTGATCGCCGCGGGCCGCTGCACCGTGCTGCAGGGCAATGTGAAAAAACTGCCGTTTGCGGACGGATCGTTCGACCTTGCGACCGCGTTTGAAACGGTCTACTTCTGGCAGGGGATCGAAGCCTGCTTTACGGAGGTCTGCCGTGTTCTGAGACCCGGCGGGACGTTTCTGATCTGCAACGAATCCGACGGCACGGATGAGACCGGTCTGAAGTTCGAGAAGATCATCGACGGCATGAAATGCCATACGGCCGAAGCTCTTTCGTCGGCGTTGAAAGCGGCGGGCTTTTCAAGCATCACGGTCGATCATTTTGCGAACAAACCGTGGATCACGGTGCGCGCGGAAAAGTGAGGCGCTTATGCTTTTAACGCTGTTGCTCTCGCTGATTTTGATCGCGTCGATCTTCGGCGCGCTCAGCGCCGCCGTCGGGCTGATCCAGAACAGAAAGCTCTTTACGACCGCGCCGAAGGACATCCAGGAGGCGGCAAAGGAGCATCCGGAACGGTTCCCGGGGCAGCATGTGCTCGGCTGGAAGCTCGCGATCCTTTGCCTCATTTTGGCGATCGGCACGTTCGTCTACGGCGGCTGGAACGGGATCAGAAACGGTTTCTCGTTCTGGCAGTTCTTTGTGCGCTTCCTCGTGATGCTTTACCTTTGGAAGGCGTTCGACATCGTCTGTCTCGACTGGCTTCTGCTGACGAAGTCGCATTTCTTTCAACACTTCTATCCGGAAACGGAGGGATGCGCGGGCTACCGTTCGTTTGGTTTCAACCGCAAGGGACAGATCATCCGCATCCTCGTTTTCCCGTTCGTCGCGGCTGCGCTTGCCGGGATCTGCCTGCTGATCGGCTGAAAGGAGCCGGGATATGAAAAAGACGACCGAGGATTATCTCAAGACCATTCTGCTTCTTTGCGAACGGGAGGGCAGCGTGCGCAGCATCGCGCTTGCCGAAGCGTTCGGCGTGTCAAAGCCGACCGTATGCAAGATCGTGAAAGGTCTGCTTTGCGAGGGCTATATCACAAAGGACGGAAGCAATGAGATCACGCTCACCGAAAGAGGTGAAAAGCTGGCGAACGAAACGTTGAAACGCAACCTGACGATTCAACGTTTTTTGATCGGTCTGGGTGTGGAGCGATCCGTCGCCGAAGCCGACGCCTGCAAAATGGAGCACGTCATCAGCGCGCAGAGCTTACGGGCGATGGCGGCGCTGTCCGAAAACGGTTTACACTCGGATCCGAAAAGTGTATCGATGAATTGTCAAACTAAGTGCAGCGCTGAGAGATAGAATAATCAAGAAAACCATTCGTTCTTACGGACAGTTCGCGACTTCGGCGATCCAGGTCGCGCATTGGTTGACCGGCTCCGGGTCGTTTGTGAAGCCCATGGAATGGTAGAGCGCGATCGCGGGGGCGTTGTCGGCGTCGACGATCAGCATCATGCGCTTCGGGCGGTTCTCCTCGATCGCCTTTGCGAGAAGCTTTCTGCCCCAGCCGCGCCGCCGGTATTCCTCTTTGACCAGAAAATCGAACGGCTCGTTCTCCTCGTTGTTCTTCGTCACGTCGATGTAGCCGATCACGGTCCCGTCGTCCACTGCAAGGAACACACGGAACGTGTCGAGCGCTTTCACGACCTTGTCGCCCGTCCAGTAGCGGTCCGTGTCGTGCATGGCGATATACTGTTCCTCGTACTGCGCGGACAGCGGTTCGACGCCCGTCGTGTCGACTGCGGGGACTTCGCCGGTGAGGACCATCTTGAACTGCTCCGGATCGAAGGACGCGCCGCGTTTGTTGAGCATTTCGGTGATCGCGTCGTTTTTCGGGTGGAACACAAAATCGACATGACAGCCCGGGCAGTTTGCCGCAAGCCAGTCCGCGATCTCCTCATATGCGGCGGGGCTGCGCGATAGCCCCACGAGCATTTCGATGTATTTTTCCTCTTTGATGATCAGAAACACAAAAAGCCCCGTCATAACGCCGTCGCGGAACACGCCGAGCGCCGTTTTGTCGGGATCGGTAAGCGCGGAGTATAGGTTGCCTTCAAACTGCTCCTCCGTGGAAAGCATCGGCTCCCGATAGCGGGGGTCGGCGTTGATCTCCTGAATAAAGTCCCGATAGGGTTCAAATGACGTCAGTTCCCGGATCATTGCGGTTCTCCCTTCGAAGCGTCTTTGTTGCGCAGCACGCGCACGATCTGCCGTCCGTCGCTGATCATGCCCTTGCACACGACCCGGTAGCGGATCGGCAGGGCGGTGACCAGAAACTGGAGAAAGTTGTAGAGCAGCAGAAACGTAATGAGATAGACGAGCATCCCGTACAGCGCGCCTTTTGCGGCGTCCGGCACGAAAACGAAAAACCGCAGCACAAAGAACAGCGCGGCCAGTAGCAGCGAGGCCAGCGGTCCGCCGAGAAGCATCAGGATCTTTCCCTTCTTCGTCTGCGGCTCGTCCCGGTCGACCGGCAGGAAAAAACCGCCGACGGGAAAGAGATAGACCGTGAACCGCCCGACCGTAAAGAGCTCCGGTCCGGAGCCGACAAGGACCCGCCACGGCTTCTTTCCGGCGCCGATGCAAAAGCCAAGGGCGTGCCCGAGTTCGTGCAGCAGCACGGACAGACCCGCAAGGAGCCAGAGGAGCGGGAGCGTCAGAATGTATTGCATGGTTCACCTCCGAACGAAAGCATTCGTCCGTTTTCATTATACCAAACACGTCTTTCAGAGGCAAGAAAAATATAACGCAAAAACCACTTGACAAATACATCGAGGTTCGATATACTATGTATCGAAGCTCGATATATCGAACCGAGATAGTCAGGAGGGTGTATGAACGACAAGATCCGACGCGTATATGTGCCGATGACGGAGACGGGATTTTACATCCTGTTCTGTCTCCAAAGCCCGCAGCACGGCTACGGGATCAGCGGGCAGGTGAAGCGGATGACGGGCGGCGCGATCACGATCAGCGCCGGGACCATGTACGGGACGCTCGCGAAGATGGAGAAGGACGGGCTGATCCGTTTCTGCCGCGAGGAGGACAAGCGAAAGCTGTACGAGATCACGGCGCTCGGGCAGGAGGTCCTGGATCTGGAGATCAGGCGGATCGAACGATTATACCGGAACAGCAAAGGAGAGGACGTCGATGCGTAAAACATTTGTACATTTTTTCACGATCGCCGATTACGAGGAGGAGGAAGCGTGGCTTTCCCAAAAGCACAGCGAGGGCTGGAAGTTTGTGAAGCTGACGCCGCCGTGCTTCTACGTCTTTGAGGAATGCGAGCCGGAGGACGTCGTCTACCGGATGGATTACAAGAACGCGGGCGAGAGCGAGGACTACCTGCAGATGATGCGGGACTTCGGCTGGGAATATTTCACAAAACGCCTCGGATGGCTGTATTTCCGAAAAAAGGCGGAGGGGACGGCGGAGGAGCGGGAGCTGTTTTCCGACGACGCTTCGAGAGCCGAGATGGCGGCGCGCGTTGCGCGGACGCGGCTGATCCCGCTGTGCGTGATCTTCCTGTGCTGCATTCTGCCGAATTTCATCATCTCACTCAACGGACAACCGTTCGGCGGCTGGCGTCTGGCTGCGATGATCGTGTTCGGTGCGCTGTTCGCATTCTATGAATTCCTGCTCATCTACTGCGGCGTGAAGCTTGCGCGGATCCGCCGCAAATACCACGGCTGAGCAGAACGGCTCCTTCAAAACGGTGCGGATATCCGCGCCGTTTTTTTCGGAGAGAAACGATGTACAGAAGTCTTCCGTTTCCCCTTGCGAAACGATCGTTCATTTCAATTATCGATCGCTCATCAAGATTTCACAGTATGATCTTTCTCTGTACAAATGCGATATGCGGCAAGACCTTTCCCACGCTTGAATAACTACGCTAAGAATGTATATATATACAGATTTTATGGGAATATATGATTTTTATTCCGCTATTTCCTATTGTCAAACGGGATCTTTTTTTATATAATAAATTGATTCATTGTGAGTTGATGCTTTGCAGCAGAATCGAAAGGGGGGACCCAAAGAAATATGAAGAACCGAAACAGACTGTTCTCGCTGCTTGTAGCGGTGCTGATGCTGCTTTCGACGGTGTTTACCGGGATCGCGCCTGCGTTTGCGGACGATGACGACGCGCAGACCGAACCCGCCGCAGCGGAACCGGCAAATGCGGACGAAGCGCCCGAACAGGAGACGACAGAACAGACGGAGGACGAAGAACCCTTCGGGCAGATTGAGGCGTCCGAGACGTTTGAAGAGGACCCGGAGGAACCGATCGACCCCGATCTCGACACCGATTCGGACGGCATTCCGGACGTCGACGAGATCGAGGTTTACGGTACCGATCCCGAAAACGCCGACACCGACGGCGACGGGCTTTCGGACTATGACGAGCTGCAGGTGTATTACACGGCAGCGGGCGAGACGGACAGCGACGGCGACGGGCTTTCCGACTATGACGAGCTGTTCGTATACGGCACCGATCCTCTGAAGGGCGATACCGATGCGGACGGGCTTTCGGACGGCGATGAAGTGTATTACGGAACCGATCCGCTTTCGCCCGATACCGACGGCGACGGCATTTCGGACGGCGACGAGTTCGTGCTCGGCACGGATCCGCTGCAGTATGAAACCCTTTCCGAAGTGTTTCAGCGGATTGGCGAAGGGACGATCGACGGTGCGCTGTTATCCGGCAACGCGGCAGTCCCTTCGATCGAGGGCTATGCGCCGTTCATCCTGTTCCGGGAAGCATCCGTTACGCATTTCGATGCAGAATCTTTCCGTCATAATCCGGCGCTGATCGGCAAGGCGATCCGCGTTGCCATGCCCGATGGCGGTGATCTGATCCTTACCTTTGCGATCGACAGCAGCGCGAAGGAGATTGCGATCTATCGGATGAACGATAACGGCACGGTCCGTCTCGACGCACAGCGGAACGGCAGCGAGTATACCGTCGCACTCGAAGAGAGCGGCATCTACTTTGCGGCAGATCAGAAAAAGCTCAACACGTTGCTCGGTCTTGAAGGCGCTTCCGTGCAGAGCCTGCCGGAGAACTCGTACCTTCTTGAGGACTTCCACTATGTTACTCTTTCCGCGCCGCTGACTGCGGGAAGCAGCGTCGATACCGACGGCGACGGCGTTCCGGACAGCGAAGAGCTCGGCACACCTTACGCGCTTGATCTCGGCAACGGTTACACTGTAACGGTGTACCCCATTCTTTCCGATCCGACGCTTTCCGATACCGACTTTGACGGCATTCCGGACAGCACGGACAGCGCACCGACCAACAACATCTTTACCGGCAAGCTCAAGAGCGGTCACGACGGCACGACCACGGTCAGCTTCACCGTCGATTATCGCAATTTCTTCGAGCAGAATACGACCTATCAGCCGACGCTGGCGACCTACTCTGTGATGGGAGCCGCACTGGCGTATATGGACAAGACGCTGATGGCGTACGACAACGCATATCTGACATTCGACACCGCGCCGATCTCCGGAAGCAGCGCAAACACCAAGTACAACGGTATGGACCTGATGGAGCTGTTCGGCTTCCAAAATGTAGAGGATTTTAAGCTTTCGGGTCAGTACCAAGACGACGACGATCTGTGCGAAGCGCTGGTTGGCTGGCAGACCGTGACCTACAACGGCGAGACCAAGGTCATCCTTGCGATCTGGGTGCGCGGCACGGACAGCACGTCCCAGGAGGAATGGAGCTCGAACTTCCACATGGGCAGGCGGGAAGGCTTCCTTGACGATTATGATTCCGTTGAAGGCAAGAGCCCGCGGCAGAAGAATGAGGATTGGACGCGTAAATCGAACCACCGCGGCTTCGACGTTTGCGCCACGCGTATCCTGAAGTACGTCGAGAACTATTATATGACCAAGGTCAAGCCGGTGCTGGATGAAGATCCGGGCTATACGCTTGCGTACTGGATCACGGGGCATTCCCGCGGCGCGGCGGTCGGCAACCTGATCGCATCCTATCTGATCGACCTCGAAAAAGAGGTCTATGCCTATACCTTCGCGACGCCGTACAACACGGCGAATACCGAAGCCAACGCGGAGAAATACGACTGCATCTTCAACCTTGTCAACAGCAACGACTTCGTGCCGATGCTGCCGATGCCCGAATGGGGCTTTACACGCTACGGCAAGACGGCGTCCGTCGACGCTTCACAGTGGAGCAGCGAGATCAAGAGCGCAACGGGTGAGGATTACAGCGGAAAATACTTGACGGCAAGCGATATGAGTACGCTGCTCGGCAAGTTCGTCTGCATCACCGGCGAGAACGCCGATCGCAACAACCCGGGCAAGATCCTCGGCTGGCGCGAGGTCTATACATATCACTGCGGACATAACCATGCGGGCGAGACAAACGGCAACTATCAGAGCACAACGTTTAAACCAAAAGGCAATTTCATTACCGGACCGACAGAGAGCGGGTACAATGATTATGCGATCCGCCTGAAAAAGTACAGTTATTGGACGAACGGCATATGTGAGACGCCGGCGTATGATCTTCAGGTTCTTGTCGAGCTGTTGGTCGCAGTGGCAAAAGGGGAAACGCTCGGCGGTGCGTCAACCTATATGACGAAAAACAAACTGGCAGATAAGTTCGATTTCGATAAATGGAGCTTGATTTCCTATGCGACCAAGCTCACCGAGCCGCACTTTATGGATACTTACTCGGTCATCCAGGCGCAGATCAATGCGGCAGGCGATCCCGGCGCGCGTTTCAATACGCTTCCGTATTATACGCAAACCAGCGGCGCAGGCTCCCGTCCTCCGCATATGCATACCTATACCACGGTGACGTACGAGGGACATGAACCCACCTGCACCGAGGACGGTCTCGGCTATCGCTATTGCAACTGCAGCGGAGAGAATGACGATTACTACGACGATTATCAGAGGTATGTGCGCATTCCGGCGACCGGACACGACTGGGGCACCCCGACCTACGAATGGACGCAGGTTGAAAACGGCTGGACCTGCACCGCGAACCGAGTCTGCGAGCGCAACAGCGAGCACGTCGAGAACGAGACGGTCACCGCGGTCCGCACCGAGACGGCTGACAAGGCGGTCTACACCGCGACGTTTGAAAACGAAGCGTTCGAAGAACAGGTCAAAGAAGTCGATCTCGGCTACTACCTGATCGGCTCCATGACGAGCTGGGCGCTCGATACGACCAAGAAGTTCGAAGTGAACCCCGACACCGCAGGCGAGTACATGCTGCAGATCACCCTCGCGGCAGGCGCTGAGTTCAAGGCGGTCAAGACGGAAGGCACGACGATCCTTGCATGGTATCCGGATCAAGGTTCGAACTACGTTGTCGGCGCGAATCAGGCGGGCAACGTGACGGTCTTCTTCCGTCCGGACGGCCAGGGCGGCGACGGATGGCATTACGGTTATCTGTACATTGCGACGCAGCACGTCCATATCTGGTCCGAACCGACCTACGAGTGGGCGGCGGACAACAGCACGGTAATGGCGACCCGTTCCTGCACAGAGGATGACTGCGACGAAGTAGAGACCGAGACCGTCAGCGCGACGCTTACGACGGTTGACGCGACCTGCACGGAAGCGGGCTCCAAGACCTGGACGAGCGCAGCGTTCGAGAACCCCATGTTCGAGGTACAGACGAAGACGGAGACGATCCCGGCGACCGGACATGATTGGGACGAACCGACCTACGAGTGGGCGGCGGACAACAGCACGGTCACGGCGACGCGTGTGTGCGCAAACGATGCAACGCACGTCGAGACCGAGACGGTCACCGCGACGTATGCGGTCACGACCGATCCGACCTGCGAAGACGCGGGCGTAGGCACCTACACCGCAACGTTCGAAAACGAAGCGTTCGAGACCCAGATCAAGACGGTTAACCTCGACCCGATCGGACACGACTGGGATACCCCGACCTATACGTGGGATGAGAACAACAACTGCACCGCAGAGCGCGTCTGCAAGAACGATGCAACGCATAAGGAGACCGAACTGGCTCCGGGCATCGGTGAAGTAACGAAGCCGGCGACCTGCGAAGAAGCGGGCGAAACGACCTACACGGCGACGTTCGCGAACGAAGCGTTCGAGACTCAGACCAAGGTCGTTGCAGACGTCGACCCGATCGGCCACGATTGGGGCGAGCCGACCTATGTATGGGCGGCGGACAACAGCACCGTGACGGCGACGCGCGTCTGCAGCAGAGATGAAAGCCACATTGAGACCGAAACCGTCAACACGACGAGCGAAGTCAAGACGCCGGCGACCTGCGAAGGCGCAGGCACGACGACCTACACGGCGACGTTCGAAAACGAAGCGTTCGAGACGCAGACCAAGGACGTCGAGGACATCGAACCGATCGGACATGATTGGGACGAACCGACCTACGAGTGGGCGGCGGACAACAGCACCGTGACGGCGACCCGCGTCTGCAAGAACGACGAAAGCCATGTCGAGACCGAGACGGTCAACACGACGTATGAAGTCACGACCGAGCCGACCTATACGGCAACGGGCGTCGGCACCTACACCTCCGCGGCGTTCGAGAACGGAGCGTTCGAGGTCCAGACCAAGGAAGTCGAGATCCCGATGCTTCCGAGCGTCACGATCACGCTGGATCCGTGCAACGGCGACGCCCCGACTACCGTCACGATCGCAGTCGGCGGAACGCTTTCCGAGCTGCCCACCGACATCACGCGTGAGTGGTACAAGCTGATCGGCTGGTTCATGGATTCGAGAACGGGTCTTGAGACCGGTACCGGCACTCAGGTCACGCTCGAAACGGTCTTCAACGAAGACACGACGATCTATGCGAACTGGTACATGCCGGGCGACGTCAATGGCGACGGCAAGGTGAACATGAAGGACGTTAATCTCCTTCTTGATTACGTTCTCGAGTATGATGTGACAGTAGTTCTTCCGGCATGTGATGTAACAGGCGACAACAAGATAAACATGAAGGATGTCAATCTCTTGCTGGATTATGTACTTGAGTACGATGTTGAGATTCATTGATAGAAAGGAATAAATGAGCATGAAAAGGTTCCTAAGTCTTTTCCTTGTGATGGTTATGGCCTTCGGATTGATTGGTACAGTGTATGCTGATGAAACAACGCCTGCTTTTGTGATTTCCGAAGAGACTGCTTCAGCGGGAGAAGAAGTCCGTGTGACAATCAGCATTCAGAACAATCCGGGTATCAAAAGCACAAAACTGAAAGTTGCATTTGACACAAGCGTTTTGGAACTGTCTAGCATCGAACAAGGCGAGTTTACTACCGGTACATGGGGTGTAAACATAGCAAAAGGAACAATCGGATGGACTGATCATGATGCTGACAGTCATGACGGCGTATTTGCCACTTTGGTGTTTCATGTAAAAGACAACGCTCCGGCAGGAGACTATACTGTAACCGCAACCTACGATGAGGATGACGTGTTCAACCAAGCAGGCGACAACGTCTACTTCGACGTCATACCCGGCAAGGTTACGGTCGCGGCGGCGGAGACGGCGTACTATCTGGTCGGCTCGATGACAAACTGGCAGGTCGATGCGGCCTATAAGCTCTCACGCAACACCGCGCAGACGGGCGCCGAGGAGTACTACCTTGACGTGAATCTGGCGCAGGGCGCCTTGCTCAAGATCGTTAAAGCCACCGGAACAAACATCGAAACGTGGTATCCGGACGGCATGGACAACAACTACACGGTCGACTACGCGCATTCCGGCGACGTCGTCGTCTACTTCCGTCCGTCGGCAAACAGCAGCTGGAACAACTTCCACGAGGGTGGCTTCTTCTACATCTCGAAGCTGCACACTGTGGTCATCGAGATCGATCCGGCGGGCAGCGGCTCGGCGACGATCAGCCCGGAGCAGCCCGACTGGAACGCGACGGTCACGTTGAGCGCAACGCCGAACGACGGATATCACTACGATCATACCGAGATCTATCAGAAGACGAGCGCAACGACGACGCAGCAGGTCAATCTGAGCGATATGAACTGGAACGACAGCGCAAAGACCTTCACGATGCCGGACTATGATATCGTGATCAAGGTGTATTTCGCTGCGCACAGCTGGGGCACACCGACCTACGAGTGGGCGGAGGACAACAGCACCTGTACCGCGACGCACACCTGCGCCGTGTGCGGCTTGACTGAGACCGAAACCGTCAACACGACGTATGCGGTCACGACGCCGCCGACAACAACGACGGTGGGCGAAGGCACCTACACCGCGACGTTCACGAAACAGGGATTCGAACAGCAGACCAAGACGGTCGTAATCCCGAAGATCCCGACGACGGTCACCATTGCGTACGTTGACTTCCGTCACGGCGTTACGCTGCAGTTCGACGTACTGCAGATCACGGATGGCGAGGAGGTTCCGACGCCGGAGTTCAGAGAAGCGTCGTACGCCAATATCTATACCTACGACGATTGCCGCTACGATCCGGACGATATGTGGACGACCTCGGTCTCCGCATTTGTTACCGGCGATGCAGTCTATGTACTCAAGTGGATCAACGTCTATACGGTCACGTTCCTGGACGATTCCGGTGTGACGCTCAAGACTGTGAAGGTCGACGAAAACGGCACGATCCCGGCAAACGAGATCCCGACAGCGGAAGGCTGTATTTATACCTGGTATGAGGACAGTCTGCCGTTCGATCTGAACACGACGATCACGCGGAACGTTACGCTGCAGGCGAAGGTAAAGGTCAACGTCACCATCGACCCGAACAACGGAGATGAATCGTATGTTGTGCCGGTCGAGAAGGGCGCGACGATGAGCGAACCGGAGCAGCCGATCAACGGCGACAAGGTGTTTGCAGGCTGGTTTAACGGCGATACGGAGTTCGACTTCAGCACGCAGATCACCGCGCCGATCACTCTGACGGCGCACTGGAACGAGAGACCGACAGCAACGATCGGCACACGCATCGAGTTTGCTGATGGTGCGGTCCAGTACAACGGCACAACGCCGTATGTGATCTGGAGTCACAATGCAGGCATACATGAACCGGCATTTACAGTTGTCGGTGAAGACGATACCGTATTGACAAGAGATGACTACACGTTCGAATACAAAGAGAACAACAAGCCCGGCACCGGCTACATCGTCGTTACGATGAACGAAGGAAGCCAGTACCTTGCCCCGGCATACAGATGGTTCAAGATCTATCTGCCGGCAAGCGAAAGCTTGACGGTCGAGAACGTTGCGGACGGCATTCGGCTCACATGGGCTCCGGTCGAGGATGCGGCGGGATACGTCATCTATCGCCGCGCGTGGAGCACCACGACGAACGGCTGGACGTCGTTTGAACGCTGGTATAATGTGACCGGCGTCACGGAATGGAAAGACGGCTTCGATAATAGCCACAAGGTCTATGCGGGCACGCGCTATCAGTACGGCGTCAAGGCGTTCTTTGCAGAGCGCAATGACGGCTTTACGGGCGATTCGATGGGCGGCGGAGAGAACAAACCGTCCGGCAACTACAACCTCGGCATAGTCAGTCCGCTGAAGACGACGGTCCGCATCACGACCCGCACGCTGACAGCAGTGACCTCCAAGGACGGCAAGCTCACCGTGAAGTGGGCAGGCTCGAAGGTCTTCACCGGCTATGAAGTAGAGGTCGCGACGGATGCTGCCTTTGAGAGCATCGTGAAGACAGAAACGATCGCGAACGCTGCGACATATTCGAAGGTCTTTGAAGGGCTGACGGTCGGCACGACCTACTATGTACGCATTCGTTCGTACCATATGTTCGAGAACACGAAGTATTACGGCGGCTGGTCGGAAGTCAAGAACAATACGCTTCAATAATCCGACACATTCACGGAACCAAGGCGGTGCGGTCCCAAACGGGATCGCACCGTTTTTGTACGCGGCGCGAGCGGTCCATAGCGCCGGGATCGGACGCGGCAGGCACGGAAAAACCGGCGAGAAGGATCGCGCGTTGTACAGGAACATCTGTGTAATTATACACATTTTGCATAAAATGTCCGGATTTGAACACCGCCCCAAAATTTATCCGATAAAAATTCAGAAAACCTACATTTTTTTCTTGCAAAATGTATATCAATGCGGTACAATTAACGTCGGTATATGATATGCGTTTTTGGTGGAGCAGTCTGTAACGACTCTGCAAGACGCATAGCAGCACTTATCTAAAAAGAAAGGGGAAGCAACGAAGGATGTCTAAAATGAGAAGACTTCTTTCCGTGCTGGTGGCGGTATTCATGCTGCTCACGATGCCGATCACGACGGGCATCGCGCGCGCAGTCGCCGACGGCACAACAGAACCGGCGGAAGCTCCGTCTGAGAGCATTGAGCTCGAAGTGGAGGAAATGGATCCCGCAAAACTGCACGTCCACAAGCTGGGCGAAGAAAACGCAGACGAAGAAGAAGGCGACGGTTTCGATCCCGAAGAACTCGAAATCACCGACCTCAATAAGATCGTCCGCGCCTCCATCTTCCTGGACGGCAAGTCCACGATCGATACGGGCTACGAAGTGCAGAGTAGCGGTGCGAAATCGTACCGTGACACGCTTCGCAGACAGCAGGAGACCTTGCAGCAGAAGATCGAGCAGAAGATCGGCCATGAGCTGACGGTCAAATGGAACCTGACGCTCCTTGCGAACGCGATCTCCGTCGAGATCCCGTATAAGGACGTCGCGCTGATCCGCGGCATGGAAGGCGTCAAGTCCGTCGAGCTGGAAACGCAGTACGAAGCGCCCAAGCCCGTCGACGCGGAACCGAACACCGCGAACACGAGCGCGAACATGGTCGGCGCACAGTATGCGTGGAATACGCTCGGCTACACCGGCGCAGGCACCAGAGTCGCGATCATCGACACCGGTCTTGACACCAATCACCAGAGTGTGAACAACGACGCGTTCCTGCATGCGATTGATGAAGTCCGCGCAGGCGGCAAGACGGTCACGCTGATGGACAGCATCCCGTCCGGTCTGAACGGCGCAGGCGTCAAGATCAGCGACAAGATCCCGTTCGGCTACAACTACGTTGATACCAGCACCAGAGTCGACCATCAGGACAGCGGCTCCAACCACGGCTCCCACGTTGCCGGTATCGCAGCGGCGAACCGCTACATCAAGAACGGTTCGAACTATGACGACGCGATCACCGCGGTCGGCGCGGTCGGTATGGCGCCGGATGCGCAGATCCTCGTCATGAAGGTCTTCGGCACCAATGGCGGCGCATACGATTCCGACTACTTTGCGGCGATCGAAGACGCGGTCGTGCTCGAAGCGGACGCGTGCAACCTCTCGCTCGGTTCCGGCGCGCCCGGTTACACCTATGCAAGCTCTTCCTATCAGGAGATCCTGAACGGTCTCGTCAATAAGGAAAACCTCCACATGGTCCTGTCCATTTCGGCGGGCAATGCGTATGCAGCCGATCAGTTCACGTCTCATAAGCTGTATGCGGAGGACGCGAGCTTCCATACCGGTGGTTCTCCGGGCTCCTACGTCCATAGCATGGGCGTCGCGGCGGCGCAGAACACGCTGACCACCGGCACGCCGCTGATGTTCAACGGCAGCCAGCAGGTCTTCTATGGCGAGTCCACCGAGGACAGCGACGGCAATACCTATACCAATCCCAAGATCTCGACGATCGCAGGCTCGTACAACTTTGTGTACATCGACGCGACCGGCGAAGCGGAGGATTATTCCACGGTCAACAGCGCGGTCTCGCTCTCCGGCAAGATCGTCATCATCAACCGCGGCGATATCTCCTTCTCCGAGAAGGGCAACAATGCAAAGTCCTATAGTCCGAAGGCGCTGATCGTTGCGAACAACGACGACGGCACCATCCTCATGAACCTTGCGGACTACACGGGCACGTTCCCGATGGTCACGATCACGCTGAAGGACGCGAACACGATCAAGGAGAACAGCACGAGCGCGACGACCGGCGGCATCACCTACTACACCGGCACCGTCCAGGTCACCACGACCGAGGTAAGTACGGTCACTCCGCGTGAAGACGCAGAGATCACCGACTTCAGCTCCTGGGGCGTTCCGGGCTCCCTTCTGATGAAGCCTGAGATCACCGCACCGGGCGGCGACATCTATTCCATCAACGGTACGTCCAGCTCGGATTCGGGCAGCGGTACGGACCAGTATATCAGCTACTCCGGTACCTCCATGGCGGCGCCGCACATCACCGGTCTTTCGGCGGTGCTGATGCAGTACCTCAGGGAGAATGCACCCGACAACGCCGACCTGATGAGCGGCTACAACCTCCGCGCGATCGCGAACAGCTTGCTGATGTCGACGGCGACGCCGATGATCAACCAGGGCACGTTCCTGTCGATCCTGCAGCAGGGCGCAGGTCTCGTCGAGGTCAGTAAGACGATCGAAGCGAAGTCCGTCATCATGATGGACGAAGCGTACCTCACCTCCGAAACCAACGCGGCTGCGGACGGCAAGGTCAAGGTCGAGCTGGGCGACGATCCCGAAAAGGCGGGCGAGTACACCTATAAGTTCACCATCTATAACCTCACCGACAAGACGCTCGAGTATGAGCTCGGCACCATCCTGTTCACGCAGGCGGTCAACGGCGACACCCTGTCCCGCAAGACGGCGATCCTGCCCCTGGGCGGCGACAGCTATGAGTGGGGCGGTCAGGCGCCTGCTGAGGAGCACGACGTCGACAAGGACGGCGACACCGACGAGGACGACGCACAGGCGATCCTCGAGCTCGTCAGCGGCAACCTCGAAGAGGACGATGAAAGCTATGACTTCACCGTTGCGGATATGGACGGCGACGGAATGATCACCTCCCGCGACGCGAAGCTGCTGCTCGACTTTGAAGGCGGCGAAGCGCAGGAAGGCTACTTTGTCGGTCCGAACGACAAGGCGCAGGTCACGGTCCACATCAATCTGACCGCAGAGCAGAAGGCTGCGCTCGAAAAAGAGGGCGGTGCATGGCTCGAAGGCTACACCTATGTAGATTGCGTCACGGCAGACCAGGAAGGCGTCAGCTATGAACACGAACACACGATCCCGATCCTCGGCTACTTCGGCAGCTTCACGGATCCGTCGATGTTCGATACCAACTCCTACACCGAGAACCTGTACGGCAACGACCAGCTGAACTACTCCGGCAACGCGGCGGCGGGCACGAACTACATGCGCATCACCACCAACGGCACGCTCGCGAAGTTCTCCGGCAACCCGTACTTGGTCGAGGATAACGGCTTCCCCACCGATCGTCTTGCGATCCGCAGCGATGCGAAGATCAACGACATCGCCTATAACATGATCCGCAATGCGGGCGGCACGGGCTTTGCAGTTACCAAGCTCGATGGGGACGGCAATGTGACCGACATTGTTTACTCGACAGTCACGGGTCAGTCCGTCGAAGGTCTCTGGTACTACGTAAACGGCGGGACGTGGCAGAACACCATGACCAAGACCTACAACGTCAACAAGGCGTTGAACGAGTACAGCGGCATCAACGAAGGCGACCGCGTGCGCGTCGGCTTCTATGCGATCCCCGAGTATAACGTGATGAAGGTCAGCGGCGACATGACCGCTGCAGACGCAGGCACGCTGACGGCGTCGAGATTCACGCAGATCCTGACGGACAACGTGCTCGGCAAGGGCGCGTTCGTGGGCTTCGACTTCACGGTCGACGACACCGCGCCGACCTTCACCAGCAATCCGACGCTCAACGGCAACACCCTTACGGTCTATGCGAGCGACGATCAGAACCTTGCATACGTCGGCATTCTGTCTCTGGACGGCAGCGTGATCTATAAGCAGGTCGCGCCGGGCACACCGACCGCCGAGGTTTCGATTGACGCGACCGACGCGATCGCAAACGCACAGGGCTACGTTGCGGTGTTTATTGCCGACTATGCGGGCAATGAAGCAGCGTATGCGGTCAAGGTCAACAACAACACCCACGTTGAAAAGACGGTCTACGTTCTGACGAGCACTGTCACGTCGGGCGATGAATACCTGATCATGAACACCAATGCGGCGGGTAACGGCTATGCGCTGTACTACACGCTGAACTCCTCCGGCTCGACCGCAACCGCCGGCGCAGTTGCGACCCCGATCCAGGCGGGCACGACCGATACGAACGGTCAGCCCTACGTTGAGAGCGCGGACGTCGCGACGACCAGCGTCTGGACGGCGGGCACCGGCAGCACGAACGGCACGTTTACCTTCAACAACAACGGATGGTATCTGCGCCGCAGCGGTCAGAACGCCCTGACCATCACCAAGGATACCAGCCGCAGAGACTGGACGTGGAACGGCACGAATAACCGGCTGTCCATCAACAGCCGTTATCTGCGGTACTACCAAGGTACGTTCAGTCTGAACACCGCGACCAACAGCGTCTATATGTACGTCAAGACCACGATCAGCTACGAGGTCGATCCGTACAGCGTCATGTCCGTTACGGTCAGCCCGGCGACGCTCGAACTCTATAAGGGCGACACCGCTTCCCTGACCGCAAAGGTCGCGCCGCTGACGGCGACGGATCGTTCGGTCACCTGGTCTTCGGACAATCCGAGCATCGCGACGGTCAGCGACGTCGGCGTGGTCACCGCGGTTGCGGCAGGTACCACGACGATCAAGGCGACGTCGAATGCAGACCCGACCAAGTTCGGCGAGTGCCATGTCACTGTTGTTGCAATCAATAAGGAATTGAGCGCGGCGGTCTGGGACGAGAACGGCGACGTCTTCTTCTCCTACTTCAATGCGAACAACCTGCCGACGTGGACCAAGCGCCACAACACCGGCACGGGTGTTGAGGTAACGAGCGCGATGATGGCGAGCACCTCCGCACTGTATGCGGCGACGAACGACCTTTCCACAAGCTACATCTATACGGTCAACCGTACGTCGTACGCGATGACACAGCTCGGCGAGAACTACGTTGTGCCGTTCGGCATGGCGACGGTCGGAACTTCCTTCGGCGGCACATCCTACTATGTATACGCCTTTGCGAAGTACCTGATCTTCGGCAATCTGCAGCCGGAGACGGAGGACGAAGGTACCTACTGCGGCTTCCCGTACGGCTTGCTCGATCTTTCCGAGACGGACGTCGGCGACGCGTATGCGGTCGCGATCTGCTGCAGAAACAAGAGCACGACGAGCGCGGGCTACTACTTCCTCGATGAGACCGGTAAGATCTGGCAGACCAACCAGAGTTACAGCCAATCGAGCGGCATCAGCTTCAGCAGCCCGACGTTTGTGTACGACACCGGTATCACCGCGGGTCTCCAGTACAACTCCATCTACTATGACGGCACGCATCTCTACTGGACGCATCAGGACGGCGATTACGCCGAACTGTACATCCTCGCGAATGCGAATGACAGCTCGAACAGAAAGTTCTACCGTGCAGGCAACTTCGGTGAGAACGTGTGGCCGGTAGCCGGTCTGTACACGAACGGTTCTCTCGCACCGGCGTCCGTTGAACCCGGCGACGAGATCATGAGCGAGGAGCTTGACGGCGTTCTGAACCTCAAGCCGCTGATGAGCCGTGAAGAACTCATGACGCCCGAAATCATGGAGCGTCTTGCCGCGGCAGCGGAGGAATACAACAGCAAGATCGTTGTTCCGGAAGCGATCGAGGAAGAACCGATCGAAGAACCGATCGAGGAAGAACCGATCGAAGAACCGATCGAAGAACCGATCGAAGAGCCGGTCGAAGAAGAACCGATCGAAGAGCCGGTCGAAGAAGAACCGATCGAAGAGCCGGTCGAAGAAGAACCGATCGAAGAGCCGGTTGAGGAAGAACCGGTTGAAGAGCCGGTCGAAGAAGAACCGGTCGAAGAAGAACCGATCGAAGAGCCCGAAGAGGCGGTTGAGGAGCCCGAAGAGGGCGCAGATCGCGCACACATCGGCGTTTACCGCACGGTCGTCGGCACTGCTGCCGAGGGCGTCATCCCGTTCTCCGAGAGCGTTGCTTCCGAAAACGGTCTGTTCGCGGTCGTGTACGATCCGGAAACGCTGACCCTTACGGCAAACGAAAAGGGCACGGCGGAGAACCTCTACGTCTCCATCCACGTCGATGAGGAGAAGGGCATCGTCACCGTTGCGTATGCAATGAAGGGCGAGACGCCTCTTGCGGCAAACACGCCGATCGCGACCCTGACCTTCGAGGCGCAGACCTGCGGCGAAGGTGAATCCACGATCGAGGTCGACACGCTCGAACGCGGCGAGGACCTCGAGCTTGACGAGGTCGAGGAGATCCCGTTCCCGGCGCTTGACCACATCTGGGGCACCCCGACCTACGAATGGACGCAGGTTGAAAACGGCTGGACCTGCACCGCGACGGCGGTCTGCGAGCGCAACAGCGAGCATACCTTGACCGAGACGGTCACCGCGGTCCGCACCGAGACGGCTGACAAGGCGGTCTACACCGCGACGTTTGAAAACGAAGCGTTCGAAGAGCAGGTCAAAGAAGTCGATCTCGGCTACTATCTGGTCGGTTCCGTCACCGAATGGGCGGTCGATACGACCAAGAAGTTCGAAGTGAATTCCGACAACGCGTCTGAGTACCTGCTGCAGATCACCCTCGCGGCAGGTGACGAGTTCAAGGCGGTCAAGGCGGAAGGCACGACGATCATTGCCTGGTATCCGGATCAGGGCACCAACTACGTTGTCGGCGCGAACCAGGCGGGCGATGTAACGGTCTTCTTCCGTCCGGACGGCCAGGGCGGCGAAGGATGGCACTACGGCTATCTGTACATTGCGACGCAGCACGTACATATCTGGTCCGAACCGACCTATGAATGGGCAGCGGACAACAGCACGGTAACGGCGACCCGTTCCTGCACCGAATGTGACGAAGTTGAGACCGAAACGGTCAGCACGACGCTTACGACGGTTGAACCGACCTGCGAAGAAGCAGGATCCAAGACCTGGACGAGCGCAGCGTTCGAGAACCCCATGTTCGAGGTACAGACGAAGACGGAGACGATCCCGGCGACCGGACATGATTGGGACGAACCGACCGACGAGCGGGCGGCGGACAACAGCACGGTCACGGCGACGCGTGTGTGCGCAAACGATGCAACGCACGTCGAGACCGAGACGGTCACCGCAACGTATGCGGTCACGACCGATCCGACCTGCGAAGACGCGGGCGTAGGTACCTACACCGCAATGTTCGAAAACGAAGCGTTCGAGACCCAGACCAAGACGGTCGACCTCGAGCCGATCGGACACGATTGGGATACCCCGACCTATACGTGGGACGAGAACAACAACTGCACCGCAGAGCGCGTCTGCAAGAACGA
>JAEEGJ010002538.1_pt1 | contig 90712 bp, 73 predicted proteins | sample 8958761 | NCBI WGS metagenome assembly JAEEGJ01 (sample SAMN16246546, study PRJNA631951) | gut metagenome | biome: gut microbiome; feature: rumen; material: RS-attached | host: Bos | place: Iran: Karaj | collected 2018-10
TTGCCCGCCGCTATGCTCGTGGTATCGGTAAAGAATACGAGGATCTGAATCTCATTATCTGTCACCTTGGTGGTGGCATCAGCGTAGCCGCCCATGAACATGGCAAGGCCATTGATGCCAACAACGCGTTGGATGGCGAGGGTCCCTTCTCGCCCGAACGTGCCGGCAGCCTTCCTGCTGTTGACCTCATCCGTCTTTGCTTCAGTGGGAAATATAACGAGGAACAGCTATTGAAACGTATTGCAGGTAAAGCTGGACTAAACGCCCATTTAGGCACCAACGATATGCGTGAGATTCTGAAACGTATCAACAATGGTGACGAGCATGCCAAACTCATTGTTGATGCCATGATTTACCATATTGCCAAAAACATCGCTGCAGAGGGGGCTGTGCTTTGCGGTCAGATTGACGCCATCCTCATCACAGGCGGCATGGCTCATTCGGAGTATATCATCAACGAGTTACGCAGACGTATCGGTTTTCTGGCTCCCGTCTACACCTTCCCTGGTGAAAACGAGATGGAAGCCCTCGCCCTCAATGCCCTGGCCGTACTGACCGGACGCCGCGAAGCCAAAGTCTACGATTGACACGAATAATAGGAGAAATATATATAGGGGCGGAAGTTTTTCCGCCCCTATATATCTAATAAGGTGTAAGTCGTTTACAAGTTCTTCTTGAGCGACTCCTTCCAGTGTGCATAAGCAGCAGCATAAGCTGCACGGTCAGATTCTTTGGGTTCGATAACCTGCAGTTTCTCCAGCGAAGCAAAGGCCTCATCGGCATTGGCATAGATACCGGCACCGATACCAGCACCCTTGGCAGCACCTACCGAACCATCCGTATCATAGAGTTCGATGGTTGCGCCACTCACGCCAGCCAGTGTATCACGGAACAGCGGGCTCAGGAACATATTGGCCTTGCCTGCATGAATTTTCTTGATATCCATACCCATCTGCTGCATGATTTCCATACCATAGCAGAATGAGAAGACGATACCCTCCTGAGCAGCACGAACCAGATGAGCCTTATTGTGCTTGTTGAAGTTCAAGCCATTGATAGAACAACCAATCTCCTTGTTCTCCAGTACACGTTCAGCGCCATTACCGAAAGGAATGATGGTTACACCTTCACTACCAATGGGCACAGTAGCAGCCAGATCATTCATCTCGGCATAGCCCACCTCAGGAGTAATGTTGCGATGTGTCCATGCATTCAGAATACCTGTTCCGTTAATGCAGAGAAGCACACCCAGACGAGTCTGATCAGCAGCATGGTTCACATGGGCAAAAGTGTTTACACGGCTCTGCTTGTCATAATTCACCTCACCGAGCACACCATAAACCACACCTGACGTACCTGCCGTAGCAGCGATTTCACCAGGATTCAGCACATTCAGAGAGAGCGCATTGTTTGGCTGATCACCACCACGATATGTAATCGGAGTGCCAGCCTTCAGGCCCAACTCGGCCGCTGCCTCAGTGCTTACCACGCTCTGCTCAGCAAAAGTTGGAACGATATCGGCAATCAGACTCTGGTCGAATCCGTAATACTTCATCAGGAAGTCGGCCACCTGATTGTTCTTGAAATCCCAGAACATACCCTCACTCAGTCCACTGACGGTCGTATTTACCGTTCCACTGAGTCGCATGGCGATATAATCACCAGGCAGCATTACCTTATATATTTTATTATAAAGGTCGGGTTCATTCTCCTTTACCCATGCCAGTTTTGCGGCCGTAAAGTTACCAGGAGAGTTCAGCAGATGACCGAGACACTGCTCTGCACCAAGATCCTTAAATGCCTTCTCGCCATAAGGAACGGCACGAGAGTCACACCAGATGATAGAAGGACGAAGCGCCTTCAGATTCTTGTCCACGCAAACGAGACCATGCATCTGATATGAGATACCGATGGCTTTAATCTCCTCTGCAGTAGCGCCAGAATCGGCCATGATCTTCTTCAAACTTAACTTAGCATTCTCCCACCACATCTGAGGATCTTGCTCTGCCCAACCTGCCTTTACGGCGAGAATCGGAGCCTCCTTTTCAGGGTAGAATGCTGTTGCTACACACTTGCCACTATCGGCATTAACAAGCGATGCCTTCACTGACGAGCTACCGACATCAAAACCTAATAGATACCTATTTGCCATATAATTATTTAATTAGCGTCTACTTATAGTACGTTTATACTGCAAATTTCCCCCTTTTTTTTCATCCAAACAACTTTTTTTAAAGAAAAAGTGATTTTTTTACGTTATTTTGGGCACAATTAAAATAATTTGTTTACCTTTGCACTTTAGAATAACGTAATTACCCAGACTAATTAAATTCATATATGAAGAAAAAAATACTAATACTTGACGACAAGGAGACCATTGCGAAGGTCCTCTCTATTTACCTGATGAGCGACTACGATGTTCAGTGGCTGCCAGACGGGCTGCAGGGAGTCAAATGGCTTCAAGCAGGCAACACTCCCGACCTAATCATCTCCGACATACGCATGCCAGGCATGAGAGGCGATGACTTTCTGGAGTGGATTAAGCAGAACGAACTGTTCCAACACATTCCCGTCATCATGCTATCCAGCGAAGACTCCACCAGTGAGCGTATCCGTCTGCTGGAGATTGGCGCAGAGGACTACATTGTAAAGCCCTTCAACCCGATGGAGCTAAAAATCCGAGTCAAGAAAATTATCCCATAAGCACTTATATATAATATGTTAGGTGTAGTATATCTTGGTAGTAACCCGAAGACTGAGGAGCGACTGAAATATATCCCTGGCCGTCTGGTTCAATACACAAAGAATTACAAAGAAGCCGCAGCAGCTTGTTCTACTCATGTTCGCAATGAGCATTTCATTGTGTTCTTCGAGCAGAGCGTACAAGCCGAGGACATCACGGCCATCACCTATCTGAAAAAACACAATAAGAGCATCTATATCATTTTGCTCACCCATCAGCTGACGATGGACGATCGCAAGATGTATCAGAAGTGCGGCATTAACGACACCCTTGATGCAGGTGCTTCCATCACAGAACTCAATAAGAAAATCACATTTATTGCCGATCGTGAGGCACAACTTTTCGACGACGCAGCCCCACGCTACCGGATGCTGAAGTTCAAGATTCCAGTTTGGAAGCGTCTCTTCGACATTGTATTCTCAGCATTAGCCATTATCCTGCTGTCACCCGTATTTATTCTGACAGCCATCGCCATTCGCTTGGAAAGCAAAGGTCCTGTCATCTTCAAGTCGAAGCGTGTCGGAACCAACTACACCATCTTCGATTTTCTTAAATTCCGCTCTATGTACTGCGATGCAGAAGAGCGTCTGAAGGAGGTGACAAAAGAAGCCGGCAACCAGTATATGGAGAATAAGCAAGAAGAAAAGTCACAAGAAGACGAACATACCATAACAGCGCCGCTCGGCACTGAGGCTGAAATGATGATGATGAATATGGGCATGGAGTCTGACATGATGATTAGCGACGACGAGGTGATGCTCGTTGGCGATGATTATGTCGTAGCAGAAAGCGACTATGCCAAAGAAAAGAAGGAAGAGATTGAAAGCGCTTTTGTGAAGATTGAAAACGACCCCCGTGTTACCAAAGTGGGGAAGTTCATTCGCAAATACAGCATCGACGAGCTTCCACAACTTTTCAACATTCTCAAGGGTGACATGTCGATTGTCGGCAATCGTCCCCTTCCCCTCTACGAAGCAGAAAAGCTTACAGCAGACAAGAGCATCGACCGCTTCATGGCTCCTGCAGGACTTACAGGTCTCTGGCAGGTCGAGGAGCGTGGCAAAGGTGGCATGATGTCTGCTGAGGAGCGCAAGCAGTTGGACATCGAGTACGGTCGTAACTACAGTTTCAAGTTGGACATGCAGATTATCTTCCGTACACTAACGGCTTTTGTTCAGAAAGACAACGTATAAGAACATAAAAGATAAGGTATTAACCTAAACCCATAGCAATGAACAAGATAAAACGACTCGTACTGGTTGTAGCCATTGCAGGAGCAGGCACCAACGCCTTTGCTCAATTCGACGAGAGTGGTATCGCTGCAGGTTTCTTCGATTCCAGCAAAGAGAAGGACATTAACTTCTCGGAATTCCACCTGCCTCCGTTATCTGTGTTACTGGAGAATGCAAAAACAACGCCCCAGATTCTTTCACTTGAGAAAGCCAGAGAGATAGCCCAGGCAGAAGTTGCTAAACAAAAGCGTCATATTTTCTCATATTTGACAGCACATGCGAGCTATAGTTGGGGAAAAGGTGACATGTGGGGAAGCTCCAGTAACGCTTACTCCCCTATGCTTATGCAATACCAAGGGACAGAAACGAATTATTGGAACATTGGTGTTAACTTATCACTTCCTGTAGAAGACATCTTAGACTTGACTGCAGCAGTAAAGCGCAAAAGACTGGAAGTTGACCAGGCTGTCATTGCAAAAGACATCGCCTATGACCAGTTGAAACAACATATTGCCTCTTTATATGTTAAGATCACCAACAACCTAGTCGCTTTGAAGACATCAGGAGAGGCAGCCGCAGCATATCAAGGAGCAGGTGCCTTGAATCGTGAAGATTTTGAAAACGGTAATATGGATATTAGCGGATATGCATATGACAAATTACACGAGATTAGTGTGGTTCAAGGCTATCAATCGCTTCAGACAGAAATCACTACAGACATCATCACATTAGAAATACTAACACATACGCCTATCATCACAAACTCAACGACAGAGATTACATTAGATGAAAAGACGCATAAATCGAATAAAGAGATCGCAAAAGAAAACAAATCTGTAGAAAAGCGAATAAAGAAAGCCGTAAAGGAAGAAGACAAAAAAGAAAAGAAATTGGAAAAAGCTGAAGCAAAAGCAGAGAAAGCCGCAGCCAAAGCAGCCAAAAAACAAAATAACAACTAAATTCTGAATATTATGGATTTATTTAGATATATTGTCAGGTTCTTATATAAGATACGTTGGTATTTAATCATCCTACCATTAATTGCATTAATAGTAGCGTGGTTCTTAACTCGCAATATGGAGCGCGTATATGATACTAATACTACAATCTATACGGGTATGATTACCGGCTATAATATTGAAGGAGGAGTCGGGACTGCCGGTGGACAATCACAGACGAACATGACGAACCTGATACTATTGATTACAACCGACGCAACGATTCACGAAGTATCTCTAAGGCTGTTTGCGCGTTGTATGATGTATGGTAATCCCAACAAAGACAATAATTATATCTCTGCTGAACACTTCAGACAGCTGAATAACAGTGTACCAGCTGAAGTCAAAGCGCTTATTAATCACAATAGTGAGAATGCGACATATGCAAATCTTAAGGCTTACGAAAAGCCTACTGCGGAGAACTATCTTTTTGGATTAACGAATTATCACCCATGGTTTGGAATTAACAGCATTACAGCTCGCCTGAAGGTATTACAACTTCAGAAGAGTGATATCATAGATATTGGCTATTCAGCCAATGATGCAGGAATTGCCTATAACACATTGGATATCCTAAATGAAGTATTTGCACGCCAATATGCTTTGTTGCGTTACGGTGAGACCAATAATGTTATCAAGTTCTTTGAACGTGAGGTCGCTCGTCTGTATCGTATCCTGACTAATGCTGAAGATGACCTGATCCGATATAATGTTGAAAAGAGAATCATAAACTATGGTGAACAAACCAAACAGCTATCAGCGCTGGATGCGAACCAGAAAGTATCAGATAACTCGCTGCTCATTGATAAGACAACGACTCGTGCATTGATGGACTATTTGGAACGTCAATTAGGTGACCGTGCAAAAATCATCAAAGCAAATAAGGAGTTTACAAACCAAATCACAGACATATCTCGTATCCAATCCCGAATTTCTAATCTTCGACTAATGAGTAGTGAAGGTAGTGGAAGTGGTGTGGAGTCCCAACTTGAATTAGCAAAGGCCGAACGCATGTTGCAAGATGCAACAGCCAATGTTAGAGGACTTGTTAAGGATATTGAGGCTGGTACTTATAGCACAGAAACTGGCGTAAAAGCTAACGATATGATTGGCAAATGGCTTGAGCAGGTTCTACTTTTGGAGAAAACAAAAGCTCACGAGAGTGCCCAAGATATTATGCGCCAGAAATTGGATAAAGAAATTCTATACTATGCCCCCATTGGTGCTACAATTAATCGAAAAGACAGGCATATCGGTTTTATTGAAGGTAATTACATGGAGATGTTAAAGGCACTTAACTCTGCCCGCCTCCGTCAAAAGAATCTGCAAATGACCACAGCGACACTCCGTGTACTGAACCCACCAATGTTCCCAATGAATGCCCAGCCCACTAATCGTATGATGATTCTATTAGGAGCTTTCCTGTTGACATTCATGTTAACAGCTATGTACTTCTTCATCATCGAACTTCTGGATCGAACACTTCGTGACCGTATGCGTTCTGAAAAGATCACGAAGATACCTGTCATGGGCTGCTTCCCCAAAGAAAGCACTTTGCGCTATCGCCGTTTTAACAAGACTATCGCCGACATGGCCTTGCGCCAACTAAGTAAGGTTCTGCTGCCACACTTTAAGGAAGGTCAGCAAAATGTTCTGAATCTGCTTTCTACAGATGCGGCAAATGGAAAGAGTTACATTGCTCAGGAACTGGAGAACTATTGGATTTCCATTGGTCTACAAGTTCGTCGTTTGACCTACGATGAGGATTTCCTGGCAGAAGACAGCCGATTCATCATGGCTAATGATATCAAGGACATATGTCCTGACATTCTGCCAAATGAGATTGCGATTGTTGAGTATCCCAATCTGGACGACAATTCCATTCCATCAGGGCTACTCAATATGGGAACTATCAACTTGATAGTCACACGAGCTAATCGTACATGGAAAGATGTGGATCAGAAGTCGTTGAAAGAACTACAATCACAACTGAAGGATCAGAACACACTCTTTATGTACCTGACAGAATGTCAACGCTATGCAGTAGAGGAGTTCGTTGGTCAGTTACCACCATATACCAAGTTTAACAACTTCGTATATCGTATTTCTCAGATGGGATTGACTGCCGTTGAAAACAGTCATGCTAAATAATGCAGAATAGTTTAGCAACATATTCCAAAGAAAATGGAGGAAGAGTATTATTACTTTTCCTTCTATTTTTGCTGGCAATCTATGAATTCTATTCATCAGGCTACACTTCATTCGCAATTGTATGCCTAATACCTTTATTCGTTGTCGTTACTATTATTTCATTCAAGTACAGAATGTTCTTGTTTTGGTTATTGTTTTTCTTGAACTACTTTAATCAAATGCAAGACTTTCCTTCTCTGCCTGGACCAAGATCGCTTCCCAATGAGATTCTGGAGATTCTACTTCTGGCCATAGCACTCATTGACATTAAAGACAGTAACTTCAAAAGAACGGGCAATATAATGCTATTTGCCCTTTTAATATGGTGCGGTTTCTGTACACTAGAAATGTTAAATGACACCTGCGGACTGGGATTTAATATAGGAGCATGGTATACAGGAGCACGTATGCTTGCATTTCAAATGCTATACATCTTCCTTGTTTTTTGCATATACATTTCAAATCCGAAAATATTAGTCCAATATTTGTTTTTCTGGGGAGCCTTGGCTTTATTTGCCGTATTTTGGGCATGGAAACAACAAAACATAGGTTTAACGACATATGAATATGGTTGGTTATATTATGGCCCAGGAGGTAACACTCACCTACTACAAGCAGGAACACTTATAAGATACTGGTCCATTTACAGTGATGCTGCTAATTATGGCATTGCGATGGCATCAACTGGTGTTGCTTTTATAATTTTCGGTATTACTTCAAAAATAAAGAAGTTCAAATATATCTTCTTATTCATCGGAATCTTATGCATATGGGGCATGTTCCCATCTGGAACCCGTACAGCAATAGCTTGTGTTGGAGCTGGTTTCATTTTATACATTTTCTTATCAAAATCTTTCAAGATCGCAATCCCATTCACAATACTGTTCGCTTTGGGAGCTTTCATTCTTGTCTTTACAAATATTGGTAATGGCAACCAGCAGATTCGACGTATGAGAAGTGCATTTGACAAGACAGATGCTTCCGCAAATGTTAGAAGCATCAACCAAGAAACCATGAAGAAGTATATGAGAGACGCTCCATGGGGGATTGGAGTTGGTATGGGAATGGATAATGTGCCAGCCAATAATAAATATAGAAGAATGGCAACTATTGCGCCCGACTCTGAATATGTATTTATATGGTTACATACTGGAGTAATTGGAATTACGATCTTTATAATAACCACAATAATGATCCTTTTAGGGGCATGTCGCATTGTATTCTTTAAACTTAAGAGTCCCTCACTACGAGGTATCGGTGCAGGAATGTGCTGTGCTTTCGTATCCCAGCAATTAGGAGCATACGGAAACCAAGTACTCATGCAGTTCCCTAACGGATTGGTCTTCTATGGAGCCATCAGTGTTGTATACATCCTACCATATATTGAGAATGAATGGATTGAATATGAAGCAAAACTGTTGGCTAAACAAGAAGAAAGGAAACGTATAAAGTTAGAAAAGAAACTTGCATCAAGAGTATAAATTATCTATTATCACAGTCAATTACAACGGTCTTCAAGATACCTGTGAACTAATTGATAGTATCACCTTCACAGACGATACAGAGGTGATTGTAGTAGATAATGCATCAAAAAGAAACGAAGCAAGCGTTATTCAAGAACGCTATCCACAGATTAAGGTTATTAAAAGTGAGCAAAACCTGGGCTTTGCTGGCGGAAATAACATAGGTATTAAACAAGCAAAAGGCAAATATCTTTTTCTTGTTAATAATGACGCAGTCTTTAAAGATTACAACATTCAGGTATTAATAGACCGTATAGAGTCATCGTCATCTATTGGCATAGTATGTCCCAAGATTCGTTTTGACTGGGGCAACCATCCAATTCAGTTTGCAGGATATACACCGCTATCCAAGATAACGATCCGCAATCAAGCTATAGGTTTCGGAGAAGAAGATAATGGACAATATGAAACAGCCCACCCCACTCCATACGCTCATGGAGCAGCTATGCTTATCAAACGTGAGGCCATTGAGAAAGTCGGCTTGATGCCTGAATGCTTTTTCCTCTATTATGAGGAATTAGACTGGTCGATGATGTTTACTAATGCTGGTTATGAGATATGGTATGAGCCAGCTTGTACCATATATCACAAGGAAAGCCAGAGTACGGGGCGGAATAGCAATCTACGTGCTTACTACCTCACTCGCAACCGTCTCCTTTTTATTAAACGTAACCGACAGGGAGTCACTAGATATCTTTCCTATATATATATAATAGGTATAGTTATACCCCGCGACATCACCAAGTATTTACTACAAAGGAAATTCAGTCTGACAATTCCGATATTGAGAGGGTTGAAGGATTTCATCATTAAACTGTAAACTATAATCAGAATATGAATTTAGATTTTTGGCTCATATTATATATTATCGATTGGACACTCTATGCGTTTGTTGCTTGCACTGTCTTGTATTTAGGTGTATATGCCATTGCTTCCCTATTTGGAAAGAATACGGTTATCAATAAGGCAAAGACTCAAAAACGTTTTGCGATTCTGATTCCTTCACACAAACAAGATGAGGTAATTGAGCATACTGTTGTTTCTATTTTGGGACAGGCATATCCTCAACGTTTGTTTGATGTTGTTGTCATTTCAGACCATCAGAGTGAGATGACAAACATGAAGTTGGCCCAATATCCTATTACACTCCTTACACCTGACTTTGAAGAAAGTACAAAGGCAAAGTCACTCCAGTATGCAATCTTAAACTTACCTGAATTTAAGATTTACGACATTGCCCTTATCTTGGATGCTGACAATATTGTAGACCAAGATTTTCTGACCAATGTCAATGATGCTTTCGAAACCGCTGCCACGAAAGCAATTCAGTTACATCGCATATCACGCAATCGTGACACTGCAGCAGCCCGCATGGGATCTATCTTTGAAGAAATCAACAACGCTATTTTCCGTCGTGGTCATATCAATCTTGGCGTATCATCCGCATTAGCCGGTTCCGGTACAGCCTATGATTTTAACTGGTTTAAGACCAATGTCATGAAAGCTAAAACTGCTGGTGAAGATAAAGAGATGGAAGCACTTCTGCTGCGTCAGGGATATTTCATCGATTACTTTGATAACATCCTGGTATATGGTGAGAAAATGCGTACAACAGTTAAAATGAATGAGCAACACGAACGGTGGGCTTATCAGCAACTACAGAATCTCATTAGGAACATCAAATTCCTACCAGGAGCAATATTCCAAAAACAGTACGACTTGGCAGACAAAATCATACAATGGATGTTAATGCCGCGCACCTCAATGGTCGGAATCATTATGTTAATGAGTATCATACTACCATTTATTTACTTAACTATAGCTATAAAATGGTGGATTATTGGTTTCGTTGCATTATTCATCTTTGCTTTAGCCACACCAGATTATCTAGTCGATGAGATGTGGGATAAGACTTTTCTAAGATCTCCATTTGTTACGCTATGGGGAATCATCAGTACAAAATTATTGAGTTTAGGATTAAGCTTTAAGAAAAAAGGTATACGATAATGTGGCAGATATTACATATCATTGACATTACGCTATGGGTGATTATCCTTGGCTCTGTAGCATATGTAGCATTCTTTACCTTTATATCTCTCTTTTATGAAAAAGAAGACAGAATTGCCATCCATGCTGCTGCCCTCCACAATAGAATGGCAAAATTTCTCATTCTATACCCAGCCTATAATGAGGATCGCGTAATTATAAATGCCGTAGAGCGTTTTCTTGAACAAGATTATCCCAAAGACCATTATACTGTTGTCGTCATATCTGATCACATGCAATCAGAAACGAATGAACATCTTCGCAAATTACCTATTACCCTTCTTACACCGACTTTTGAGAAGAGTTCAAAGGCTAAAGCTATGCAATATGCCATCAACGAAGTACAAGGTGATTTCGACAATGTCGTCATCTTAGATGCTGATAACGTTGTACGACCAGAGTTCCTATCGCAACTGAATGTTTTCTGCAGTGTTTACGATGCCATTCAATGCCACCGCTGCGCCAAGAACGCAGATAACAGCGTCGCTGTTCTTGATGGCGCTAGTGAAGAAATCAACAACACCATTTTCCGCAAAGCTCATAACAGATTAGGTTTGGCATCAGCATTAATCGGTTCTGGTATGTGTTTCAACTACGAACTATTTAAAAAGAATGTATTCCAATTAAAAACCGCAGGAGAAGATCGCGAATTAGAAGCGCTCTTACTCCATCAAGAGATATTTATCAAATATGCTCCGGATATTCACGTATTTGATGAGAAAGTTAACAGTCAAGAGAGTTTCCAACGTCAGCGCATGCGTTGGATGACGGCTCAGATACAGAGTCTGTTTAGTAATCTCCCCAAAATCCCTGAAGCCCTCATCCATGGCAAAATTAATTTCATCGATAAGACGATTCAACAGGCTTTGATTCCCCGTTCAATCCTTATTGTCTTATTGACAGGTATATCCATCCTGATGACGATTATCGTTCCTCAATGGAGTGAAAAGTGGTGGATTCTTCTGGCAGTCCTTTCTCTCTCTCTCTTTATCGCCATCCCAAGGCAATTACGAATACGCTCATTCAGCAAAGCACTAGCAATTCCTGGACTTGTATTACGCATGTTCAGAAATATTCTCCACATGGATCGCAAAAACACGGATTTCATTCATACTCAACATGGTTAACATGAATACCTCTCAAGCAGTTGCTTCCATTGAAGCATAACACTATCACTTTTATAACGTTTGGCAGAACTTACAGCATTAGTTCCCATATACAGACGAAGCGAATCATCTTCTATCAATTGGCATATTCGTTCTGCAAACAGTTCTTTACTATATTTTCCAATAAGGAATCCATCATACCCATCTGAGATAATCGCACCAGGGCCATATGGGCAATCAAAAGCAATAACGGGCAGACCACAACTCATTGCCTCTGGCAATACCAAGCCAAACGGTTCATAGCGTGATGTCATGATCAATAATGAGCATTCTAAATATCTATCCAAAATCTCATCTGTAGGCGGAAATACCTCAATATTTAAATCCTCATCCTTTATCACTTCTAAAAAGTTGTTCTTTAAGGCACCCTCACCATACACGTTGAGTTTCCATTCAGGATGACGATGGTGTACTAATTGCCATATACTCAACAAACTCCATACATCTTTTTGCTCTGAGAATCTTCCAACGAATATAACATTCTTCGACCGCAATCCACTATGCTTTCCTAAAGGATTAAAATTCACCAGATTAGGTATAACATAAACATTATCATTATACCTTCGCCAGTCATCAGCATCTCCGTTTGTCAACGACACAACACAATCAGCCCTGTTTACACTTCTCCTATCAAAATATTGGCGAATTCTTCTCAACAAGGATAGCTTTTCATATAAATAACTATTACACATGGAATGCGACTCATAAACTAAAGGTATTCTTTTATCAGCTTTACGGATTAAACCAACAAATTCCATGCGAATACATATCATCAGATCCGGCTCTATCTCGTTTATAGCAGCTTTAAGGCGTTTAAGAAACAACCGATTCAGTTTCGTATAAACAAGAATACGTTTCAATCCACAATACCTATATTGATGGTGAAACTGAATATTCAAATCACGCGCATGTATTCGATTATCTAGTGGATAAGGGGCAACATGTTTCCCTTGATTAGTTGTGATTACATGCACATCATAACCATAGTGTTCAACAAGATAATTCATCTTATTGCTAAGGACGCGTTCAATACCGCCCCAAACAGCTAATGCATCTGTGATATACAGAATTCTCATCTTGATTCACTTTTTACTTTACTCGTACACCCTGACATAGTCGATATAGTATCGCAGGGGGAACTGAGAGATATCAGGTTCGCCCCCATTGGCACCTATAGCGAGATTGAGGAGAATGTAGTGTTTGAAACCAGGGACGTTGTTTGAGAACGGATTCTCAGTATTGCCGTTATAGCCTCCGTTGAAAGTCTGCTTGAGATCGATTTCGTTCAGAAGTTCATCATCCAGATAGAGACGGATGAAGTCTTTGTCCCAGTCCATACGCCAGATATGGAACTTATTTGCCCAGTCAGGATCTTTCTCTGTATAGTGAGTAAAAGGCGTAACAACAGAATCCCATATAGCATGCCATCGCTCTGATGCCCCCCAACAAGCATTGGCAAGAATTGAAGGCCGACCGTCTTTAATATAATACTCCAGCATATCAATCTCACCATTCAGAGGCCATTCCCATTTATTGCCCAAAAGCCAGATGGCAGGCCATGAGCCTGAAGCTACAGGGATTTTAGCACGCACCTCAAAACGGCCATAAAGGAATTGCCGGCTCAGACGAGTAGTCAAACTGCTGGATGTGAATTCTATATATTCACGATTCCTACGCCAATCACCATTACCTGTTTCGTAATCCGGATTAGGGCGATGTTCCTGACGACCTTCGATTACCAGACATCCATCCTTTACGAAAGCATTCTGCGGCTGATACCACTGAAGTTCCTGATTCCGAACAAATCCACGTTCAAAGGTCCAATCCTTCGAAGGCCGTCCATCCACATCAAACTCATCGCTCCATACCAGGCGATATTCCTTTTGTCCTTGTGCAATGACTGATAATAACAAGAACAATATAGTTCCTATATTCTTTCTAATATCCATAAAACTCTGCAAATATAGCAATTTTCAAAGATATGACCTAATATTATCCAAACAAAAATAATAGAAAAGACCTATTATAAATAGTTCCTTGTTATAGTAACGATAAAGGGAACTGATAGTTTACACGTTGGGAACAGGTTGTTTCCTCGGAGGAAACTATCAGTTCCCTTTAGCGAAACATATGGAAACAAACATCTGGACACTTGATGGTATACCATACCACGGAAATGAAAATAAATCCCTAATTGTTTTGCATTTCACTCGATTTGTACTACCTTTGCACCCAATGATACATTATATCAGGTTGCTCCGCCCACTACAGTGGCTCAAAAACGGATTCGTGTTTGCGCCCATTTTCTTCAGCAATAACCTGTTGAAGTGGGATTTGCTGTGGCCTACGCTTGTGGTGTTTGCGTCGTTCTGTTTAATCTCAAGCTCTATCTATTGCTTCAACGATTTGCGAGATGTAGAAGCCGACCGCCAGCATCCCAAGAAATGCAAGCGTCCGATAGCCTCTGGAAAAGTCTCCGTTAAGGGTGGATATGCTATGATGGTACTTTCAATGGTAGGAGCCTATATGTTGCTACCTTTCTCAAACAGTGTAAACATACCTTATTTATATATCATTCTAGCCGCATATTGGCTGATGAACATAGCATATTGCATCAAACTGAAGCAATATGCCATCCTTGATGTGGCGATTATAGCCGTTGGATTCGTAATTCGAGTGCTTATCGGAGGCGTTGCCTCAAACATCTGGATATCACATTGGTTGGTGATGATGACATTCCTTATCGCACTGTTCCTAGCCTTTACCAAACGTAATGACGACTATCGCATCTATGAACAGACAGGCATAAAACCACGCGTTTCCATTACTGGTTACAATAAGACTTTTATTAATGAGGCTACGGCGATAATCGCCTCCGTCACACTCGTTTGCTACATCATGTATACGATGTCGGAAGAAGTGATTGCCCGTATGGGAACCCGCTACGTCTACCTGACAAGCGGCTGGGTGCTGGCAGGAATGCTTCGTTATCTGCAAAATATGATTGTTTATGGCCTCAGTGGCTCCCCAACGAAGTCGCTCGTCAAGGATCATTTTATCCAGTTCTGTATCCTTGGATGGCTTGCCTCTTTCTTTGTGATAATCTATTTGTAGCGTTCATACTTCACGCCAAAGAGATAATGTCCAAGAAATGGGCTGAGACGAATAAGATAACTTGCTAATAAAGTAATGGCCAATACGACGAGAGCGATAGCGAGAATGACGAAGAACTCAACAATCCGACTATCGTAAGCTCTCAGCTGATCTGCATAAGGCATCAGAAAACGGGGCAAGAAAAAGAAGTGTAACAGGTATATATCCAACGTACGTGTTCCTACATACTGCAAAGGACGAGACAAATATAGTTTCTTAAGCCAAGAGCCAGAAAGGCGAAAACATGTAAAAACAAGCCACATTCCCATTATTCCACCTACATAGAATCTGAGTATCTCATACCACAAGAGGTCAAGATGAGGTGAAGATGCAATAGCCAAAAACAAGAAGGCAATAACAAGAACAACTATAGGTTTATTGGTCCAGCGAATGAATGTATCAAAGTTTCTCCGCATCCAAGTGCCAATATAGAAAAATAAGAAGAAGCGCCACAACGTGACACTCAGGAAGCCAAGCCCACTGACTATCATAGATTGAAAACCCACTGCAGATGATTGGATGCAATCATAATACCGCGCATAAACAAATGACGAGAAAGTTATCAAGAATGCCATCCAAGGAGCCCACTTCCTGCCCAGACGGACAATCAACATGTAAAGAATAAAGAACTCAAACAATACAAACGTGAACCAATAGCCTCCCTTCACAGCTCCTAACTGATGGAAGAACTCTGGTGGAGGAGCTAAAAGCAGCAGGAAAATGAAAGTCGGAAACAACTGAACCATCGCTTTATGACGTGCCACGATTTTAAACGGATGTTGGGCTATTGGCTCGAACAACCAACCGCTGATCATAAAGAAGCAAGGCAGGCGAAAGAGGAAAAACACAGCATTATATCCCATCTTAGGATCGTCCATGCAAAAATAGCACACATGCGCAAAGAGCACGAGAATCATCGTAAATCCTCGCATCGCATCAATGTATTCTATTCGCCGACTTGCCATTTCATTGGCAAAGATACGAATAAGTGCGTAAAATGCCAAATTAATTTGCGTTTTTGAGTAGTAATTGCTATCTTTGCAGCATGAAGGAACGGATTAACTGGATTGACTGGGGAAAAGCACTCGCCGTTTGTTGCGTGGTGTTCTGCCATATGCCTCAATCGCAAGAGTGGTTCTATTACCGATTTCTACAAACTACAATTATCACCATATTCTTTTTCTTCTCAGGCTACCTGAAGAAAGACAGAGGAAGCACTCATGAGAATTGGCGAAAGTATTGGCATGCGCTTATTATACCTTATTTAATTTATAACGTCATCGCCTATCCCTATTGGCTGATAAAATACTTTATGCTTAACGGAGAAGCGCCAGACTGTTTTTCTGCTTTGAGACCAGTTTTTGGGGCTCTATTTTTTGAACATGAGAATATATTCTGCGAGTCACTCAATGGTCCTCTCTGGTATCTGCCAGCCATCCTGGCAATGCACGTTCTTATTGATTTGTGCAGAAAAACGCGCTACCAACACCACATCATGGTAACACTTTGCGCGGCATCCTATTTTGTATACGCAGCCAATAAGCAATATGCTTTTCTACCTAATCTTACCTTCATCGGCATCATCAGCCGTTTGCCTTTCTATTATATCGGGTATGTCATGGGGGTAAATAAATCTTTCCTCAGCCTCAACAAGAAGCAAAGTGCTGTTCTCTGTATCTTATTCATAACAATAAGCATCCTGTTCTTCCAATGGCATATGCAAACTTTCTATTCAGGAGAACACATGTTACATATAGCTCTCTTCTACCCCGTCAACATATTATTTCTTTTTGGAATACTATATGGATGCAAAGTTCTCAATGGCGTCAAATCCCCTATCATCACAAATCTCAGCATTGGCACCTTGGTCGTTATCGGCCTTCACGCCCCAACTATTAGTGTGATAAATTATGTAATAAGTCATCTTTTCATACCCAATGCCACTCCCAACTACCATTGGTATACAGCCCTTCTTTGCACTCTTTTCATCTGTACTCTCCTCTACCCAATCATTCTTTGGGCAAAAAAGCGGGCACTTTGTTTAATAGGGAAGACTACTACGATATAATCAGAATTATAGTTTATTTATATTTTGAGTATATTGCTGATACAGATTCTGCAACCCGATTGGCATTAAAACGTTCTGAGACAAACATACGAGCGTTTGTTCTACACTTTTCCATTAAAGAATAATCGTCATGCAATCGAAGAATCGCATCCGTTAAGGCTGATATATCATTTACAGGTATAAGCAAACCGTTTTCCTCATTTCGAAGCACCTCTTTAGTTCCATCTGTTGGGGTCGCAATAATGGCCTTGCTCATAGCCATAGCTTCCAACAATGCAATAGAAAGACCTTCCCACAGACTTGGAAGGCAATAGACGTCTATACAATTTAATATATCTGGCACGTCAATACGGAAAGGAGAGCGAAAGACATAATCCTGCATCTGATGTAATGCAATATATTCATCTACTTGGAAATCCATATCTCCTTCCCCAACAAAGAGACCTTTTATTTCGGGATACACCTTATGCGCTAACTGAAGCGACTCCAAGAAGAGAAGCGGATTCTTCTGAATCGTACAACGTGCGATAAACCCCACAACAAAGTCATCCTTGTCAAATCCAAATTCAGGTCGGAGGTCCTTTAGACTATTCTGGGGATTAAACCTATCTAGATTAACCCCATTATCGATTACGTGAGCCATTTTCAATCCAAACAATTCACGCCCAGTATCCGCATTGCTTTGAGAGACACAAATCACCTCATCTGCATAATGGCAAATCAGTTTTTCACTCCAAGCACGAAGTTTCTTTACCAGGAAAGACTGGTCATCATGGAAACTCCATCCATGAACAGTATACACAAAAGGTATATGTAATTTGCGAACAGGATACAACATATTCGAAGCTGCTCTACTGCCATGAGCATGAACAAGTTGAATATCATTGTCACGTATCAGTTCTATAATTTGTTTCTGGATTCGCAGATCAAAAGGTCTTTGCGTTTCAAGCACATAGCAAATAATACCCATCTCATTCAGACGATTTATCATCTCACCTCCAGAAAATGAAAGGCACACAGGTTCAATCTTCTTTTTATCAAGAAAAGAGACCAAATCTATCAGATGAGACTCACCTCCCCCTATCTGACCTTGACGTATGACTTCTAATACTTTCATTTTCCAATCTTAGACAAATCGTTAAACAGATTCTCCCACAATATCATTATCTGATTATTGTCATATTTTGCGACATACTCTCTAGCCCTTTTCCCCATCTCAACTCTAAGTCTTTCATTACCCATAAGCACGCAGATTTTATCTGCAAGCATTTCTACGTTAAGATAATCAACTAGAAAGCCATTCTGTCCATCTTGAATCATATCTCTCGCGCCATTGGGGCAATCAAAAGAGACACAAGGAAGTCCACAAGACATAGCTTCTAATAAGACCATCGGGAATCCCTCAAATCTCGAACTCATAATATAAATACTACTTTCCAAATACTTGTCTTCGATTTGAGAAACCGGTTCATTCAAAATAAAGGTATTAGTAATTCCATTCTTATCTATCAAAACTTGAAGTTGCTCTCTAATCTCGCCTTCCCCATAAACATTAAGCACCCAGTCAGGGAAACGTCTGCTCACAATTGTCCATGCAGCAATCAGATACTCATAGCCTTTCTGCTCATTTAATCGACCAACGCAGATTGCCTTATGGCTTTCGCACGATGAACAACTTTTTGGATAAAATGGAGTAGGATTGGGAATCACATATGTTTTCGTAACTCCCTTCCAACTTTCTGCATCAGCTTGCGTTAGCAAAACCAAGGCATCCAGCTTTCTCACATCTCTTTCTTGCTTCTTCCGCCAAAACCTAGCCAGCAACTTGTGGAGACCTCCCTTTTGCTCCATCAAATGGAAATTCCGGGAATACTGTCTAGCAATATGAGATTCACCAATCTTGACACTTCCATCATTAATTCGAGTCAGAAAATCCAAATCTCTCCCTAATGTCGTAATCACAACATCAGAATGACGGTTCAGCAAAACTGATGTCAATTCTTTCCTATACTTACGCATCAACCAGAAATACCACCATGCTCTGATTAATAAGGAATGACCATACTCCAAACTGAAATCAATTGCAAGATCATGCAAGACAACTTTCTCTGACAGAGGGAAAATCGGCTTTCGTCCCAACTGCGTATCCGTTACAATCATAACATCATACCCATGATCTGCCAGCCAATTTGCCTTGTTGGTTATTACACGATCAGCTCCACCTTTTGTAACAAGAGCCGTATAGATATAAGTTATCTTCATTCCTTACTTTTTTATGCAAAAATACACATTCTTTGCAAATTAAAGAACAAAAACAAGAATAAATTTGCCTTATTCGGTTTTTATTTATACTTTTGTGGCAAATATAATATACTAATGACTAAAGACATCATATTCAGTGTTACAATACCGGCCTATAAAGACAGGTATTTAAAAGAAGCGATTGATAGTGTCTTAGCTCAGACCTACCACAATTTTGAAGTAATCATTGTTAATGATGCATCTCCATACGATCTTGATAGTATTGTTTACAAATACGATGACCAGCGAATTCACTATTTCAAAAATAAGAAAAACTGCGGAGCCAAGGATGTTGTAGACAACTGGAACATATGTCTTAGCTATGCAACAGGAGATTATCTGATTTGTATGGGTGATGATGATAAATTAACACCAAGATGTCTCCATGATTTTGCAGAACTAATCATGAAATATCCTAATCTAGACCTATATCATGCAAGAAGTGAAATTATTGACGATCATTCAAATCTTGTCTGCGTATTAGAAGAACGACCTGAATGGGAATCCGTATACTCTCTAATGTATAATCCCAGGAATTCGCATTTGGGGGATTTTCTTTTTAAAACAGAAACGCTCAGAAAGAATGGAGGCTTCTATAAGCTCCCTTATGGATGGCAAAGCGATGATATTACCGCTTTTATCGCTGCAGCCTCACACGGAATGGCTAACACTCAAGAAGTAGGATTTCAATATCGCGGCAACGGCCAATCGATCAGTCACGATCTAAGCTGTATTGAGGATAAGATCGAAGCCGTCAGAACATCCGTGACATGGCGAAAAAACTTCATTGCCAGCCAGCACGCTGACAATCCGGAAGACAGTCGTCTTGCAGAACTTATAAAACAAGATGTTGCGAAATATGAGCAAAGAGAAGTAGATGACATGGTAGAATTTGACATCCGTAAGAAATTCTTCTCAAGAAGTTGTTTTTGGTTTTATGCCAGAAAGAAACATAACATTTCTTTTTCTCGTTATATCCGATGCACACTAAAAGCTATAAAGAATCGATTCATATAATATGAGATACCTTATCTATAAAAGTACAGATTTGCTTGACAATATATTATTAGGTGAAACTAACGACTGTCATTTCGTTAGGATAACAGATCAACACCTGAAATCTCGTCTATTTAACCTTCTTATGAAATTCGCACGTGATAAGAATCTGTTTTTTCCTTTTCTATTCAAATTGATGCCAGGATTTTCTGCTCTGCGCCTGACATCAAAGAACGACACCATCATTGTCTTTGACATCGCGGATATTACACTTATAAAATACATAAAGAGAAGCATATGCAAGGATTGCAAGTTCCATACTTTCTTTTGGAATCCAGTCTCTAAGTTATTTACTAATGAAAAACAAAGAATTCAAGAGTTGAAAGATCTGGGATGTAACATATCAACATTCGACAGAGATGACGCGATAAAATATGAGATAACATACAAAGATCAATTTATTAGAAAGAAAGACATACCTCATACATCTATAGCATCCTACGACTACTATTTTTTAGGCTTCCCCAAAGGAAGAATTGACACACTACGTTTAATTACAAACAAGCTATCCAACATAGGGAAAGTGGGGAAATGTATTGTTCCTGAGTCTAAAGAACAACAAATTACATATGAAGAGAATATAAAATATGTCTGCCAAAGCCATTGTATCGTTGAAATATTGCAAGATGGACAAACAGGAATTACTCTACGAGCCCTAGAGGCATTAATCTATCATAAGAAGTTAATAACCAATAGCAAAGACATTGTCAATTACGAATTTTACAATCCAAAGAATATCTTCATCTGGGATAATCAAGATGAAGAACTCATTAGAAATTTCTTAAATGAAGAGATGGCGTCTATCAGTTCCGACATTATAGAGAAGTTCTCTTTCTGTTCATGGATAAAGACTTTCAAGTAAATCTCACTTCCTTAATGTTAAGGATCTAATAACGCTTCCCAATCTATCGAAATGGCTTCTAAACCAGGAGAAACGAAGAATATTATTAAAAGGCGGAAAAGCGGTCAGAAAAAACATTGCCAAAAAGATGCGTCCGCTCAACAACGTCTCACGGAAAATACGGTTTCTCACAAGATTCAACGAAAGACTAACCTTAGGAGTAACACATGCATGCATACGAGTATCTATAGCCTTCATTAAGATATTAAAGACATATAGATGATGGTCAACAAACATACCCTTGTATGGCTGGTCTAACATCTCGTTACAGAAAAAGACAAAGCTCCGAACTGTAGCCGTAGATTTTTCCTTTGTCGAGTTCATTGCTGATGTTGGATTATTCTCATAAACATAGGTAATATCAGGTATTAGCAAAACTGCATTAACCTTATCAAATAGGTGATATGACCAAATTACGTCTTCAAAGATTGTTCCTTCCTGAAAATATAATTGGTTATCCACAATTAACTTCCTTCGCAGTAGCCGGTTCCAAGGAAAGCAATCCAATATTACCCTAAGGAATTTTCTATGAATCTCTTCTTTATTATCATATAAGACAGGGCTCGATAAATAATCATATGATGGCTTCTGCTCTCTAACACTATAGAACTGACCAATAATAACATCCGCCTGAGGATAATCTTTTGAAGCCCCAAGCAGACTTTTGACACATCCAGGCTTCAGGTAATCATCAGAATCTATAAACATGATATATTCTCCGTTTGCCATTTTAGCTCCAGTATTTCTTCCTGCAGCTACTCCACGATTTCTTTCATGAACTACGACTTTAAAATCTATAGTACCATGATAATTACTAATAACATCGTGTACAATATCCATACTATTATCGGGTCCCTTATCATCAATCACTATACACTCCATCTCAACTCCACTATCTTCCTGAGCAATAACAGACTCCAGACAACGACGAATATAGTTTTCAACTTTATAGACTGGAATAATAATCGATAAAGAAATCATGTCAATATATTATTAATTGTTCCTGTGAAATATACTATCTAAGAAATTAGCCCTATGTCGTATAAATGATTCCAACATATAATAATGTGAACGAAACCAACGACAACTAAAAAGAGAATAAAGAGGCTGGTATGTAATCAGGAAAAACAAGCCTAATAGAAGCCTACCTTCCGACAAAGTGGAACGCACAAGTCTAAAACGGACTGCATTTAGTTTTTTACTGACTTCACCTCGAACTTTATAGTCTCGTCGAGTATCCAGTGCCCTCATTAAAAAAGTCAACACATACAACTGATGATCTACATATACATCTTTATAAGGCTTTTTAAGCATCTCATCACAGTTATAAGCATAACTTCTTACAGAGCGTATAGCTTTCTCTTTTGTTGTGTTTGTTATAGAATTCGGATTATTTTCATAATAATAGACCACATCAGGCAAGACAACTGCTGATTCTACCAATGCAAACAATCGATGACACCACAGAATGTCTTCATATAACAATTCTGGAGTAAAAAACAAATTATTATTTATTATCAGTTCTCTTGGTATTAATCTCCAGCATGCATTACAGGTTACCTGATAATTCATTAACATTTTTCTAAGCCGCTTACCATCAACCAATGTCTGTTTATCTATACCATTATCAAAGGGACATGAGTCTTTAACACTATAATAGGTAGCAACTATCAGTTCTGCATGCTGATATGTCAGATGAGCATTCCATAGTTTCGAAACTGCGTCATCAGTAATATAGTCATCTGAATCGACAAACATCAAATAACGTCCTGTAGATGCTTTTATTCCCGTATTTCTTGCAGCAGACAAACCAGAGTTTTTCTCATGACGCAAGATTATAAATTTCACATCTCCCTTATAATCAGATAATACTCCATTTACAATATCAATACTTGCATCAGGAGTACAGTCATCAATAATAATACATTCAATTTGGATATTCTTACACGACTGATTCATTATGGATTGAATACAACGTGTAATGTATTTCTCAACCTTATACACAGGAATAATTATTGAGACATCCATCTTTGGCCTAGATATTAAAAAACATAACTTATGGTGCAAATGTACGAATAAAAAACGAATTCAACAAGAAACTCACATTAAAATGCTTGTCTTTAAGTTAAATTCAGAGCATTCATCGTATTTCTTCATTTTTTTTTGTACTTTTGCACAAAGATAATGTTCACTTTATGAAAGTTGCAATTATTACATCTGGAATATTGCCAATTCCTGCAGTCTTAGGTGGAGCTGTAGAGAATCTTATAGATTATTATCTAAAATACAATCATCAACATCACCTTCACGACATAACAATATATAGTGTTAGCCACCCTCAGATTAAGAAAAACAAAGCACTCCAAGCGAAAGAAAATCATTACGAATACATCGATACAAAGTCCCTCTGGGCTCGTTTTGAAGCAAGAATATATGCGCAATTCCACAAGAACGAATGCTATTCGTACAAACTCGAGTATTTCTTTGAGAAAGTCTATAAAAGATTAAAAAGAAAGAATTTCGATTTGATAATTCTTGAAAATCGGCCAGGCTTTGCTTTAAAACTAAAAAAAAGACTAAACACACCCATTGTCTCACACCTACATACCAATATGATATGTGCATCTGATGAAAAGACGAAAAGTATTATAAGAGCAACAGACAGGTTTATTGTTGTATCTGATTTCCTTAAAAGACAAATAGAATCCGTAGGAATTCCAAGCCGAATTGCTGTTGTGTATAATGGATTATGCACAGAAAACTTCACAAGCCCCAACAAACCTAACAACATTCGTGAGGCATTAGGCATTGAGAAGAATGATTTTGTTGCCATATATACTGGACGCCTAATTCCTGACAAAGGAATTAAAGAGCTTTTAGAGGCATTTATATTGCTAAAAGATCACCCCGATATAAAACTGATTGTAGTTGGAGGGGAAAATTTTGCTGACAGCAAGAATCAAAATCCATTTATAGAAAGTCTATATAATTTGGGGAAGAACGCCAACGCACATTTTACTGGTTTTGTTCCATACAACAAACTATCAAGTTACTTATCCGCAGCAGATGTCGCCATTATTCCTTCTCACATTAACGAGGCACTCGGAATGACTTGCATAGAAGCTACAGCTATGGGGCTTCCTGTAATTGCGACAAACGATGGAGGTATACCTGAAACATTAGTTGGGCAAAAACATATTCTTCTGGATAAAAATGACAACCTTGTAAGTGAGCTGGCCCAAGCCATACTTAAGATCAAGAAGAACTATAACAGCTACATTGGCAACAAGTTAGATCCCAGATTCAATATAGAATCATATTCATCACATTTTTTTGAGAATATTGTTATTAATTAAATATGGCAGAAAGAGTACACAAGAGTCTATTGAATGCAAAAGTAGGAATCATATTCTACTTTACGTCTATCATTATGACATTCTTCTCACGCCGTATTTTTCTGGACAACCTGGGCGCTGACTTTATCGGACTCACTGGTACTATCTCAAGTATTCTCGGTTTTCTTAATATTACGGAAGTGGGTATTGCCACAAGTATCGGATATTTCTTATACAAGCCTCTTGCAAATAGAGATCAGGATACTATAAACGAAATCGTCTCACTCTTTGGGTGGTTATACCGTATTGTTGGAACTATCATTCTATGTGGAGGTATTATAATCAGCCTGTTTTTTCCCTTTGTTTTCTCAAATTCGGGGATGCCTCTAGGAATCATCTTTTTCATGACATATTCATTTCTTGGTTCCGATGTGATAGGCTATTACTTCAATTACCGTCATATCCTATTGGACAGCGATCAAAAGACATACAAATACACGATATGGATACAGACAGGGGGAATAGTTAAGACTATTGTTCAGATATTATTAGCATACTACTATAAGAATTACTATATATTTGTAGGAGTCGAATTCGTCTTCTGCCTGTTTATATGCTGGGCGGTTAATTATGTAATTGACAAAGAGTATCCATGGCTTCAAAGTGACAAAAGCAAAGGTAAACTCATCTTAAAACGATATCCAGAGATACTCAAGAAAACGAAACAAGTCTTTATTCATCGTATGAAGAATTTCTTTCTTTCTAAAAGCGATGAAATACTTGTTTTCGCATTCGAATCACTACGCATGGTTACATGTTTCGGTAACTACATGATGATTGTCGGCAGACTAACTGGCTTATTCAATACTGTGTTTACAGGAATGAACGCCAGTATTGGTAATCTTGTCGCAGAAGGAAATCAAAGGAACATCAGAAAGGTCTTCTGGGAGTTCGCAACTTTTAGGTACTGGATTACTGGTATTTTTATCATAGTCTTAACATTTATAATTAATCCATTTATTGGGTGGTGGCTTGGCCCACAATATATCTTAAAAGACCATATTGTTTTCTTGGTTCTTCTCAACATGTACATCATGCTCACGCGTCCTTCCGTTGACTTATTTATAAATGCATACGGACTATATGACGATGTTTGGGCTGCCTATACAGAAGGAGCAATAAACCTAATTATCACACTCGTTATAGGATATTTTTACGGGCTCATCGGCATTTTATTAGGTAAAACTATTAGTATGATATTACTTGTAGTAATCTGGAAACCATATTTTCTATATAGACATGGTTTCAAACAAGGTGTCGCAAAATACTGGCGTCATATCATTATTCACTATTTGATACTTCTTTTATGCCTTGCAGGCAATTACTTCCTTGCATTGGCGCTCTCACAAAAAGCAGAATTCACACTCATCAGTATTCTTCTATATGCAACTTGCATCTCCCTTCCCATCATCGTTTTATACACAGTATTTGTGTATCTATTTACCCCAGGCATGAAAGACCTTGGCAATAGAGTCCCTGTTATTTCCAAGATTCAAAACAAACTACTCAGATGAAAATAGTATATTTATTAAAATCATTTGCTGCTAAAGGCGGAGAAGAAAGAGTGATGGCAGACAAGATGAATTATCTTGCCGAACATGGCCATGAAATAACATTGATAACATCAGAACAGGGGCAACACGAACTAGTATTTCCTTTGCATCATTCCATCAATCACGTTGACCTTGACACCCGTTTCTTTACTATTACCAATCTGCCGCTATTAAAGAAGCTTCATTCCCTGCATCTCATGCGGAAGATATATATTAGGCGTTTGACCGCTATTTTAAACGAACTGCGTCCTGACATCATGACATCTACAATTATTCCACTTAAGAACATACGCCTAACAACTCGTGCATGTAAAGCTACAGGTATTCCTCTTATATTAGAATCACATTTGGCATTCAAGGCAACTATTAAACAAAATGATTTTTCTAAAAAATCAGCAAAATGGTACCTGGCAAAGTTCTATGATATATGGAATCTTCGTCCATTACGTCATTGCAGCCAACTTGTAGCACTGACTAAGGGAGATGCAGACAATTGGAGAAGATATTGCAAGAATGTTATAGTTATACCTAACCCAGTAACTCATATACCTGATCAAATTGATGACGTTGAGAAGATTCCTAGTCGTATTATAGCCGTAGGCAGACTTCATGCTCAGAAAGGATTTGACTTGCTTATAGAAGCATTCAGCCTCATTGCGTCCAAGATACCCAATTGGTATATTGATATCTACGGACAGGGAATTGATAGGGATCTGCTTAGAGACCTGATTGATAAGAAGGGCCTTATCGGACGTGTTAACTTGAAGGGAGTTTCCAATTCTATCTATGATGAATACAAAAAGAGTCAATTCCTTGTACTTAGCTCCCGTTACGAAGGTTTCGGTTTGGTTTTAATTGAAGCTATGTCTTGTGGAATTCCGTGTGCAGCATTTCGATGTGAATATGGTCCTGAAGACATCATCTCTGACGGCTCAGATGGTTTGCTAATAAAGGATGGTGACATCAAAGAACTGGCAAGGAAGATATTATGGTTGGCAACTCACTCTCAAGATTGTGCGAAAATGGGAAGTGAAGCAAGAAAAAAGGCTCTTTTATTCAATATGGATGCAATCATGAAAAGATGGATTGAGTTGTTCAATGCACAATATTATCATCATTATCCTCATAATGATTAGCTCTATAGAACAAACGTGTTATTCCTTTCATTTGCACCTTAATATGTTTCAAGAAACTTTGCCATAGAGGCTCCTGTCCCATAGTACCATAGCCCGTTATAGCCCGACACCGTCTATCGCGAACAAATACAATTCTACCATATTTCTTAAGATTAAAAGCCATTGAGCCATCTTCTCCACGAATAATATCAACACGATATGGCTCCTGGCGTCCATAGTCGGCATTATATGCAAAGACTAAGCCTCTAACACTTAATTCCGGTCTTTTAAAATGTTGAATCCATAGAAACAGATCACGAGTTAACTCATATATCTTCAAACCTAGCTTAGAATGATTTGAATCAGGGAAATAACTCCATGTAGCTGAAACACAAGCGACTCCAGGTTTCAATAGATGCTCAAGCATTACCTCATAATAGTATGGAGGATAGATAGTATCACTATCGACATCAAAATAAAAGCGTCCTTTTGAATGTTGGAGACCACAGCGACGAGCATACCCACAGGAGTGCTGATACTCTCTATAATAGGGAATTCCCGATTTCTCAAAAATTTCTGCCGTTCGATCCTTAGAATTATTATCAACTCCTATAATCTCCAGCGGATACTTGCATTTAATCTCACTAATAGCCCACAGGCACGCTTGAAGATGAGTTTCTTCATTATATCCGATCACGACTACAGATGCTAATGGTTGGTCGCTCTGTAAAGCAGCTAAACGCTCACGAGTTCCATCAATAATTTCCTGGGGAACTTCACTAAACGGCTTGCCATAAATGGACAAATACTTATCATACCATGCCATATCTATATCGTTTTAAAGTGATTCAAACAATTCTATCCAACGATGCATAACTTGATCTCTTGAGAACATGCCAGCTCTAGCAATCGCAGCCTGCCCCATTGATTCACGAACATCTCTATTCTCTATAAGATAACAGATTTTCTCTGCCATTTTCCGAACATCACCAGCCTCAACCAGATAACCACTCACACCATCTTCAATAATATCCCGAGGGCCACAAGGACATGCAAATGAAACAACTGGCAAACCTGTTCCCATAGCCTCAACTAACACTAAGCCAAAGCCTTCATATCGTGAACTTAAAACATAGATACTGCTTTCTGAATATTTCTCATAGACATGATCCACTGACTTATGACAGGTCACTGATGATGATAAACATAATTCATCTGCCAATTTCTGATATGAAATATTGTCTCCACTACCATATATATCCAAGTGCCAATCAGGGTGACGAGCACTCACAATTTTCCATGCATCTATCAACATATCAAAGCCTTTCTGCCAAGAATATCTACCAACTGCGACAACCCTTTTAGACGACAAATCCGACTTTAGAGAAGTATTAGAAAACACGAAATTAGGAATCACAACCAGATTAGTCAGCTCTGGCCAATTCTTGGAATCTTCTTTCGTCAAAACAACAAAACGGTCAAGGCGCTTAAGCTGCTTTATCAAACTACCTACCCATAAATTACTAATCCACTCATTTATTAATTTAGGAAAGAAGGGCTTTTCAAATCTTCTATAAAAAGGACGTGCGAAATGTATCTCTGCGACTTTCTTACTTCCGTCTTTAATATTATTAATAAAATTGATTTCACGGCGACAAATTGAAACTGTAATATCCGGACGGACTTTCATCAGATAGTCTGTAAACATCTGTCTGAACTTACGCTGTTTCAACCAATAAAACAAGACTTTCTTATATATAGGCATAACATCCAACTCATCGAAGTTGATGTCAAAGTTGACCCATTTAACCTTGGGATTGATATCATAAAACCATGGAGCACCAGCCTTCTCCGTCAAAATCATATAAAGATCGTAGTTCGTATGCTCTGCCAGATAATTAATTTTCTGGCTAAGGATTGCTCCCATTCCGTTGGGAGATAAAAGGCCTCCCACAAAATACACTATTTTTTTCATATGTCTCCGTTTATATGACTTTCTTTATTTTCCCTGCTATACGAACAAAAGGCACGAACAAAGAGTTTGGAATATGAGATAATGTCCAAAGCGCCAAATTACCCATCAACCTGCCACGACGGCATATAATGTCAGAAAACTTTAATGGCATCTGCATTAATTGTCTTAGTTCCGAATTTGAGATTATCGGGTGTATTATTGTCTGATGCTTCAGGACATAACATACTACATAGAAACTATTCATTCCCAAATTATAATTCATGTAAGGGACATAAGAATGGCCTCGTAGAACTCCCAACTTATCTTTAAGATAATTGACTACAGATGCGTTCTTAAGTATTTCTTCCTTGTGCAATGTTTTACGCTCTTGGAAATGAGAAAGTGAATCCGGACGACATATATAATAATAGGTAATCTCGGGCAATAGAATGGCACGACGAACTTTAGTAACCATCTCATATGTAAAAGCCATATCTTCCCAGAAAATTGCATCAACAAAATGCAAATGGGTATCACGAAGAGTTGATATTTTCATCAAGCAATTACATACAGAGATTCTAAATGTTGAATAGTTTTTAAAGGCATACATTGCAAGCCCATCAGGTTCTGTAAACAGCATATAAGGATAAACAGATTGAACTGACGGGGTCTTATCAATGACATCTATTCTTTCCCAAGACCCATATACAATTTCTGCATCAATCTTTTGGGCATGATCAAACAACAACTGAATAGTATCAGACATTATTATATCATCAGAATCAAGGAAAAAGAGATAATTACCTCTTGCTTCATCAAGTATTCTGTTTCTTGCGACTCCTATTCCGTAATTCTTTTCATGACGAAGAATACGGATATCCTTACCGCGAGGATGTTCCTTCTGCAATCGTTCAATCACATCCATTGAGCCATCTCCTCCACAATCATCCAAAACCAAGAACTCAATGCTTGGGAATGTCTGCGAAAGAGCTGATTCCATTGTCTTTTCAATGTATCCAGCAGCCCGATAAACCGGAATTCCTATAGTTACTTCGTATTGCATCCTCGTTTCTATTCTTCAGATATTGCTTTCTCAAATAATCTTCTCCACCGTTCAGCAATTTCATCCATCTGGAACCGATGTACATCAACCAATGCGCATGATGACATGTTATGTCGCATAATCTCATCAGACATCAGCATTCTCATCGATTCTGCCAATTTCTCAATACTACCAGATGGGACCAATATACCATTTTCCATGTGTCGGACAATATCCTTAGGGCCGCATGGGCAATCGAAAGAGATGACAGGAAGGCCACAAGCCATTGCTTCGATAAGAACCATACCAAAGCCCTCAAAGCGAGAACTAAATACAAACAAAGAACTATTCAAGTACTCATGCTTAATATCATCGGTTGGACCACATAAGTGACACCGGTTAGTATCTATCTTGAGATCCTCCATCAATTTCTTATAAGCAGAACGATCACCCATACCATAAATTGCCAATGACCAATCCGGCATTTGTTTCTCAACCTTTGACCATGCTTGCAACAATAGGTCAAATCCCTTTTGATAGACATAACGACCAACAGCGATAATACGCTTATTGGTTAATGGGCTCACTTCATCTATATCAAAAGCTAAAGGATTTGGAATTGAAACTACATTATTCAGTTCCGACCATGCAGACTTGTCTTCTTCAGTCAGAACGACAAAACAGTCTAGATGCTTAAGATGAGACACAAGACTTTTCATCCAGAACTTTGCGAAGATATTCTTGAAAACATTAGAATTCTCTACCTCAAAATTGCGATAGTTATTACGATTAACATGAAGTTCTCCAATCTTCTTACTGCCATCACGAATGCTGGTCAGAAAATTAATCTCACGTCGCAGAAGACTAATGGTTATGTCAGGGCGGATACGCATCAGTTCAGCAGTCAGTCTTTTCCTGTATATTCTCTGCTTCTTCAAATAGACATATATCTTCCTTGCGAATGAGCAGTTCCACAGTTCTTCAAAGTTGATATCAAGATTAATAACCTTGATTTTATCAGACAAGGGATAGAATAATGCTTTATCTTTACCTTCCGTCAGAATAATAGTGATATCATACCCATCATGCTCTGCAAAATAGTTGGCTTTGAGTGTTAATACACGTTCAACCCCTCCAGCCATATACAAAGCTGGTGTACAATACACTATTCTCAGAGGCTTGTCATCCATAATGTCTCATATTTTATGCAAATATACTGAGATTATTTGGAAAAATCAAATTTAATCCTTATTTTTGCACCAAGAATGAAGAAAAATGATAAAAGTCAGCGTCATACTCCCAATATATAATGTTGCACCTTATCTGGACGATGCATTCCAATCTCTTATCAATCAATCGTTAAAAGAGATTGAAATCATCGCCGTTAATGATGGTTCTACCGATGATAGCGAAGAAATCATAAAAAAATATGCAGAACAGGACGCTCGTATCAGTTTCTATAGTCAGACAAATCAAGGTCAGTCCGTTGCCCGCAATCTTGCTTTACAACATGCCAGTGGAAAATATATCTATATGATGGACTCCGACGATATTTTAGCTGATAGAGAAGCGTTAAGGATCTGTTACGATTATGCAGAGGACAACCATGCTGACTTTATCTTCTTTGATGGCAATATCATACAAGAAGAAGGAGCAGCTCCCCTTACATGGAACTATCAAAGGACACAAGAATGGGAAGAAAACAAAGCCATTATAGGGGAAAATTTATTAAATAGAATGTTAGACCTTAGCAAACACAACTGTGTAGTATGGCTTCTTCTAATTAAACATGACTATCTCAAACGGATTGGGCTTAGCTTTTATCCAGGAATTATCCATGAAGACGAGCTCTTCACCACAAAGTTAACTTTACAAAGCAATAATATATATTGTCTAAAAAAGAGTTTCGTCAATCATCGTGTCAGGTCTGTTTCTACTATGGGGAAGCATTATTCAAAAAGAAATATAAACTGTTATCTGACCGTCATTGATGAACTCTTAAGATGGCAAAAGAGTCCAATAATCCACAAATTTGCAAAATATACCTTGAGCAAGGTTTTCTATACTGGGCACATCATACCTTTCAAAGATAAATTCAGTGTATTTGGAAGGGCATTAAGATCTGGCTATATAAAATATATCGGAATCAAATCTTGTATGGTTTTTTGGCTAAAGCGATAAAAAATCAGGCCTCTTCAACAACACGTTTCATCTGAATCTTCCAACTCAAATTTTCTACAGTCTTACGTATCTCCTGGGGAGCGAATTTGTTATGATCAATAAAATCAAGAATCTCCTGGATGTTGATAGGGCTCTCGTCTGGAGAGGCTTTTATAATATAAGGTTTATCATCAAAATCACTATCAGTCTCAGAATAAATAAATGGAATTCCACGGGTGGCATACTCGCGATTCTTTAATGTCTTGATTATCTTAATACCTGAACGATGACGGGCCAGACTACCTACAGCAAAGCAACATTGATTGAAGACACGATTAAGTTCTTCACCAAACAACTGACCATGGAAAAATACTTTATCTCGAATACCGTAACGATCCATTAACTCAACAAAACCTGGAGCGTGCATCGAGTCGTACATCTCACTTTTCCATACTCCGCCAACAATATGGAAGAAAATTGATCTTGGTTTGGAGGTATTCTTATAGTATTCTCCCATTCCTGCTATCAGACGGTCAAAGCCATGCCAATAATGAACTTCTGCGACTCCAATCAAATGAATTGCTCCGTCACTTAAAGGATGGTAATCATGCAAAGGTATACTATCGAAATCAACACCATTGCTAATTCGGATAGTACGCTGTCCAAATATCTGTTCTGCATCAGAAAATGTCACTATAGCATCCATCTGCTTAGAAAGACGATTTCTGAACAGTTGGTCAATTTTCAAATTCACACGTGTTATAAATGGAAAGCCAACGAACTCTGCATCATAAGGATAGGTAGGAATCTCGGTCACAGTTTTGATGCCCAACTTCCTTAGCCTTTTAAACAGCCTTATCAACCATGGATTGGCATTCTGGAAACAGCGAGCATATACAAGGTGAACGCCATTGAGTTTACAATACTCATAAATACACTCATAATCAATACGCTGACGAAGTCCGGCAAAAAGACCTTTTCCATAATCTTCAATAACCTCGTCGTCAATATAACGACATTTATGACCATTCTCGGCATAGCCATAGTAGCAGAGGTGGACTTCATAACCATTCTCACGAAGTCCCTTCACTTGGTGGTGGATTTTCTTACTAATACCGCTGACTTCTGAAAAGCCATGATATACGAGGAAAAGAATCTTCATTTACAACCTATCTATTCAAACAGCCCCATCACTTTTTCAACAATAGGAGCCATGTCGTAATATTTATACTCTGCAAGGCGCCCACCAAGAATCAGGTTGGGTTCTTGTTCTGCCAAATCACGATATTGCTGATAGAGCGACATGTTACGTTCGTCGTTGACACTGTAATAGGGTTCCATACCCTCTTTCCACTCCGTAGAGTATTCACGGGAGATAATAGTCTTGGGGCATTTATATACATCGTCACCAAACATCTCGAAATGCTTGTGTTCGATGATACGGGTGTAGGGGATTTCGGCATCGGTGAAGTTCATGACAGCATTACCCTGATAGTTGGGCAAATCAAGGATTTCTTCCTCAAAACGAACAGTACGGAACTCTAACTTACCAAAGCGATAGTCATAAAACTCATCGAGTTTACCTGTATAAAGAATCTTGTCAGCAATCGACTCCCAATGCTTGCGATCATCGAAGAAATCAGAGTTCAACTTGGTCTCTACCCCTTCAAGCAAGCCATCAATAAGTTTATTATATCCCCCCATAGGAATACCCTGGAAGCGATCATTAAAATAGTTATTGTCATAGATGAAGCGAACGGGCAGACGCTTGATAATAAAAGCGGGAAGTTCGCTGCACTTACGTCCCCATTGCTTTTCTGTATATCCTTTTATAAGGATCTCATAAATATCCTTTCCAATCAACACCTGAGCCTGTTCCTCAAGGTTACGGGGTTCTGTAGCGCCATCGGCCCGCATCCTCGCAAGCGCCTCCTGACGCTGTTCCTCTATCTTTGCCTGAGCTTCTGCTGGTGTAAGAACTCCCCACATCTGATAGAAGGTATTCATATTGAAAGGCAGGTTGTACTGTTTGCCTTTATAATTGGCGATGGGCGAGTTGGTATAGCGATTAAACTCAACTATAGAATTCACGAAATCCCACACCTTTTTGTTTGATGTATGAAAAATATGAGCACCATATTTATGAACATTGATGCCTTCGATATTCTCGCAATAGATATTTCCTCCAAGATGGTTGCGTTTATCAATGACCAGACAACGCTTGCCCTGACGATGAGCCATATAAGCAAACGTAGCGCCATAAATACCTGCTCCAACAATAAGATAATCGTAATGTTTGTCCATCATTCACAGATTTTTCTGCAAAATTAGAGAAAAATTTGCTAATATACAAAATAATTCGTACTTTTGTAGTCATAAATAACAAAAGCGATGAATAACGAAGCCATCAGAGAAATGTTTAAGAAGAATCCGAAATGGAAGAATTTCATTGATTGGATTATCATGAATCAGGTGGAGACAAGGCCACGTTGGTTTATCAGGATATTATCACCTCTCTACCAGCATCGGGGCAAACATTCCGTGATTCATAGTTCTGTCAGGATGGACACCCCACCTTATAGAAAGTTCTCGCTTGGCGACTATTCAGTAATTGAATCATTTGCTTGTATTAACAATGCTGTTGGAGATGTAATCATTGGCAATTACACGAGGATAGGATTACACAATACCATTATCGGCCCTGTGACCATTGGTCATCATGTAAATTTAGCGCAGGGCATCACAGTAACTGCCCTTAATCATAAATTTAAGAATCCAGACATAAGAATTGACGAACAGGGTGTATCGACAAAGCCCGTTGTCATAGGAAATGACATCTGGGTTGGAGCTAATGCCGTTATTCTTCCTGGTGTAACTATAGGAGACCACTCTGTCATAGCTGCAGGGGCGATTGTCACCAAAGATGCCCCCCCCCACTCTCTCGTAGCAGGAGTCCCCGCTAAAATCATAAAACAAATCTAAGAATCAAATAAATTCAAGGAGAGGTCAACAGCAGGCTTCTCCTCTTTGTTCTCCTGTTGACGGGATTCACTAAACTCTATCATAAGTTGGCGGGCATCGGAATTATTCTGAGTATTCAATCGATAACAGCCACGTTTGCCAGTTGCCTCAACCAGAGAGAGAGAAGACTTGGAGTTTTTCAGAAGATATTGCTGAACATAGTTACGGATTTCATCCAAATCAGGAGTAAAAAACAGGCTTGAGTTACAATTATAGATATGCTTGGCCAACAACTGCACGCTGATGCCCTTATCACCGACCTCCATAAGAATGTCTAATATCTGCCTGTCGTATATCATTCTATTAAAAAAGGCCGGTAAAAGCGATTACCGACCTTCTTCTATTGTACGTTAATTGTCTTATGCCAATGTAACTTTCTCTCCGTCGTTAGCAAGCTTGCCCTCCTTAAAGAGCCATCCAAGTCCGAGAAGAGTCTCTTCCTCAGAAATCTTTGCAGCTTTAGCAATCTCCTTTACGGTGAGAGCCTTACCTGCTGCAGCAAGTGCCTGATAAACATCTCCTGCCTTGAAACCGATATTCTCAGCATTCACTGCGAGAACAGACTTTGCTGCGGCCTTCTTAGGAGCTGCGGCTTTCTTCACGGTTGCGGTTTTCTTAGCTGCGGCTGCCTTTGTATCAGTAGCCTTCTTAGCTGTTGTCTTCTTTTCTGCCATAGTTCTTAATAATTTATTCTTTATTGAGTTATTTATCTCTCTCATCTTTTCGAGTGCAAAAATAGCACTATTAATTCAGACAAGTTATTGATATTTAAGCTTTTTTGGCAGAATACAGCTTATTCTTGACGAATATCAAGCGGCGAACGAAGCAAGTACAGTGAAATTCATTCACTGTCTTGCGAGGAGCTAGAACGAAGTTCAAGCGAAAGGTTCAGCTCTTCTAACTGCTTAGGGTCAAGTTCTCCAGGAGCGTCAAGCATCACGTCACGACCACTGTTATTCTTCGGGAAGGCAATGCAGTCACGAATGCTATCGAGACCAGCCATGAGACTTACGAAACGATCGAGACCGAAGGCCAAACCTGCGTGAGGAGGTGCTCCATACTTAAAGGCATTAATCAGGAAGCCAAACTGTGCCATCGCACGCTCGGGGGTGAAGCCCAGAATCTGGAACATCTTTTCCTGCAGCTTTCCATCGTGGATACGCAGTGAACCTCCACCAACTTCGACACCATTGCAAACAAAGTCGTAAGCTACGGCACGAACCTTAGCAGGATCAGTATCCAACAGAGGAATATCATCAGGATTCGGCATCGTAAACGGATGGTGAGTAGCCATCAGGCGCTGTTCCTCATCGCTCCACTCAAAGAGCGGGAAGTCAACAATCCAGAGACATACAAACTTATCCTTATCGCGAAGACCAAGACGATCACCCATCTCCAGACGGAGTGTGCAAAGCTGAACACGAGTCTTATTAGCATTGTCGCCACTAAGAATCAGCACGAGATCGCCATCCTTGGCACCACACGCCTCCTTCACCTTAGCCCAAACCTCAGGGGTATAGAACTTATCGATAGATGACTTAACAGTACCGTCCTCGTTGAACTTGACATAAACCAAGCCCTTAGCACCCACCTGAGGACGCTTTACAAACTCAGTGAGCTCATCGAGCTGCTTACGAGAATAGTTAGCGCAACCAGGTACGCATATACCTCCGATATAGGTAGCCTCATTGAAAACAGGGAAAGTACCTGTGCCCTTGAGCTGGTCCATCAGCTCAACAAACTCCATGCCGAAACGCAAATCGGGCTTATCGCTACCGAAGCGACGCATAGCCTCATGCCATGTCATACGCTGGAGTGCAGGCAGTTCGATACCACGAACCTCCTTGAACAGATGACGAGCGAGATCCTCGAAAATCTGGAGTACATCCTCCTGATCAACAAACGACATCTCACAGTCAATCTGTGTGAACTCAGGCTGACGGTCGGCACGCAAGTCCTCATCACGGAAGCACTTGGCAATCTGGAAGTAGCGGTCGAAACCACTAACCATCAGCAACTGCTTCAGTGTCTGAGGAGACTGTGGCAATGCATAGAACTGACCTGGATTCATACGAGAGGGGACTACAAAGTCACGAGCTCCCTCTGGAGTAGAACCAATCAATATAGGAGTCTCAACCTCAATAAACTCCTTAGAGTCCAAGAAGTTACGAATCAGGATGGTCATACGATGACGCAGTTCAAGGTTTTTGCGAACAGCATTACGACGCAAATCGAGATAACGATACTTCATACGGATGTCATCGCCTCCGTCAGTGTTATCCTCAATAGTAAACGGCGGTGTAAGGCTTTCACTCAGCACATTCAGTTCCTTGACCAGTATCTCGATATCACCTGTAGGCATCTTAGGATTCTTACTCTGACGCTCGCTAACCTCACCCTTTACCTGAATACAGAATTCACGACCAAGCTTGTTGGCTCGCTCACACAAAGCCGCATCATCTGCCTCGTTGAAAACCAACTGAGTCAATCCGTAACGGTCACGCAGGTCGACGAATGTCATGCCACCCATCTTACGACTACGCTGAACCCAACCTGCAAGTGTTACAACACTACCTGCATCGGAGAGACGGAGCTCTCCACAAGTCTTACTTCTATACATATTTATTATTCTTTTATTCCTTTTGAGGTGCAAAGGTACGAATAAGCGAGTAAAAAACCAAAAAAAGATGAAAAAAAAGTGTCCTTAGTGTCCTTAGTTAATTAAAATGCTTATCTTTGCATCAGAAATTAACAAAGAACACTTGAATATGAAAAAGATTGCATTGATGACTTTACTGCTGATGTGCGGCCTGACGGTTGCCTTGGCACAGAAACCCGCCGAGATTAAGTTCGACAAACTGACCCACGACTTCGGAACTTTTTCCGAAAGCAGTCCTGTTGTGACCTATACATTCACCTATACCAATGTAGGCGAGTCGCCTTTGATTATCAATCAGGCTGTAGCCAGCTGTGGATGCACCGTTCCAGAGTACACCAAGACACCCATCAAGCCAGGTGAGAAGGGTCAGATCAAAGTGACCTATAATGGTACAGGTAAATTCCCTGGGCATTTCAAGAAATCTATCACCGTTCGCACCAACGGCGTCGTTGAGATGACCCGCCTCTATATTGAAGGAGAAATGACTGAAGCAAAATAACCACTCAGGCCTCATACGCATATGAGGCGCGCAGATGGTTTTGTCTATAGTAAAACAACTTGTTTTACTTTCTAAAGTATCGTCTTTTACATAGAAAAAGATAGTCTTTTCAAAGGTAAAACAAGTTGTTTTACTTTTTTGCATGACGTCTATTAAGCGTATAATCCTTATTCTCAAACATTTAAAGGCCTACTTTCAAGGCGTGAAGGTAAGTGACAGATAACAAGAAACCATCACCCGCCTTAGACATCAGTATATCAGGCTGTTACAACAAGAAGTGACGGATTCGCAAAAAAACACCGAATAAAAAAGAAAAAAATTATATCTATAGAAAAAGTTAGTCGTAAGGAAACTATGAGTTATATTACGACAAACCCATAGTTTCCTTACGACTAACTAGTAGTTACCTATATAACAAAACAAGAATTAGAAGTTATAGGTAAATCCCACCGATGAATACTCCTTGAACTGGAGATAGCCAAGATCGTCATCCTTAGCTCCGGCATCGTCGAAACGTGGGAAGAGGAACAAGTTGGCAGAGATATATTTCGAAACACGCAGTTCAAAGGTGTTTTCCCACTCAATCTCAGCACGCTTATAAGAAGTGAAGGCATAGAAGCGCGACTTCCACGTTACAACATCATTCATCTTCCAGACAAGATCGGCCGTCACTTGCGAACCGAAATCAAGAAGCGAGTGCTTGCCCTCTTTCAAACCATAACTTGGTCCAAGAGCAAGACGCCCCACATAACGATAGTTCACTGCAAGGGGCGACAGGTTGACCGTTCCTGTCAGTTTCTTATTTTTCGACTCTACCTTGTAGTCCATACCAAGACCGATATTCAGATTAAAAGGCGACATAAAATCAGAATAGGTTTTGGCATCATTTGATTTCAAGCCTCGAGTGAACTGTGTATAAGTGAGCAATTGGAGAGTATAATACCAATTTTTGGTAGCTTCAAGTCCCACCTTACTTGTAAAACGCAAGAGGTCTTCATTTGACTTGAACTTGTGAAGAGAGTCCGTACGAGAACGCAGGAAACCGAGTTTCATCTCCAGCTTATTATCCCACTTCCATTTATTCTTATTGTCATAGTTGGCTTCTAGCGTCAAAGAGCCGACCGCAGAGTAGTTCGACTCACCACCCTTATACCAGTTGCCAGAAACATAGTTCTGCATGAACTGCAGGAAGCCATCGCCTTTTTTTGTCCAGAAATTAGGTTTCTGCACCATTACGTCGGTAGGCACATCCTCTGGCATATCGAATATCGGTTCTTCAACCTTCTCAACCAATTCCACCTTATTCTCTATAGGAGCATCTACATCCTTACGGATTTCTCCAGACTTCTGAAGCTCTGTTTCTGTGGTGCTAACCAGATCTGGGCGATTCAGATAAATATTCAACAACGCAGCGTCAACAGCATCAGCCACAGCATCCTTACCTGTATCATTAGAGGCTATGTCCAATGTTTTATCAGCTACATTGTGGTAGAACGTCATCGGTGCAAACAGGCGATAATATCGTCCGTCGACACTGTCGTTTGGCTGGGCGGCCTTTACGCTGAGCGCAAAAATTGCCGCGATGAATAATATGTTTTTTCTCATAACTGGTGGCAAAGATACAAAATTTATAATAGATTTCGCAGAATTAGCAGATTTTTTTGTACCTTTGCACCTTGATTTATTGTGAACTTTAATTAATAAAGCAAATATAAAAAATAAAAATAAACAGAAATGAACAAAGACACTATCATCGGCTTTGTGCTTATTGCGCTGGTTCTCATCGGCTTCAGCTGGTATAATCAGCCATCGGCAGAGGAAATTGAAGCCGCACGCAAACAAGACAGTATTGCAACAGCCATCAAGGATAACGCTGCCAAAAAGCAGCAAGCTGAAGAGGCTGCACAAAAAGCTCAGGCTGAGACAGACACAAAAGGAGACTCAACGGCACTCTTCTACTCAGCGCTCAACGGCACCGCCCAGCCTGTCGTGCTGAAAAACGACAAGGTAGAACTGACCTTCAGCACCAAAGGCGGAACTATCAGCAAAGCCGTCATCAAGGGCTTTGAGGATCGTGACAACAAGATGGATGTGACACTTTTCGACGAGAAGACACAGAAGATGAACTTCATGCTCGCAGGAAAGTCTGAGAATATCATCACCCAGGATTTGTATTTCACACCATCTAACGTAACCGACTCTACCGTGACGATGACCGCTCAGGCTGGCAATGGTGGCAGCATCATATTCAACTATATACTAGGACAGGACTATATGCTCCACTTCACTTTGCAGGTTAATGGTCTGAATGGCATGTTCGCTCCTAACTATAAGGAGATAGACGTTGAATGGACAGACTTGATTCGTCAGCAGGAGAAAGGCTTTACTTTTGAGAACCGCTACTCTACCCTGACCTATAAGGAGAAGAAGGGCAGCACAGACTATCTGAGTGAGACTTCTGAGAAAATCGACGAGAAGATTGATGAGCAACTCGACTGGGTGGCCTTCAAAAACCAGTTCTTCTCTGCTGCCTTGATTGCCAAAGACGAGTTCGCAGCTAATTCTCTGATGACCAGCATCCCTCAGCAGAAGGGCTCAGGCTATCTGAAGCAGTTTAATGCTAAGATGAAAACCGCATTCGACCCCTCAGGCATGCGCCCGTCAGAATTTGAAATGTATATTGGTCCTAACGATTTCCGACTGATTAAGGATGTTGAGGAACAGAGTACTTTTGGAAAGGATCTCGATCTGGAGCAGTTGGTATATCTCGGATGGCCTTTGTTCCGTTATATCAACCGTTTCTTCACGATCTACGTGTTTGACTGGCTCACGTCATGGGGCTTCTCAATGGGTATCGTACTGATTCTGATTACCCTGTTGCTGAAGGCTATTACCTTCCCAATGGTGAAGAAAAGCTACATGTCATCTGCCAAGATGCGTGTGCTGAAACCGAAACTCGACGAGGCCACCAAGCAGTATGACAAGCCAGAGGATCAGATGAAAAAGCAGCAGGCCATGATGCAGATGTATTCTCAGTATGGCGTATCACCCCTGAGCGGCTGTCTGCCTATGCTGATTCAGATGCCAATCTGGATTGCGATGTTCAACTTCGTACCAAACGCTATCCAGTTGCGCCGTCAGTCTTTCCTTTGGATCGATGACCTTTCAACCTACGACCCCATCATCGAATGGGGCACTCAGATCTGGGGTATCGGCGATCACTTGTCGCTCACCTGTATCCTGTTCTGTGTAGCTAACCTGCTTTACAGCTATATGACCATGCGCCAGCAGAGAGACCAGATGGTTGGTCAGCAGGCCGAGCAGATGAAGATGATGCAGTGGATGATGTACCTGATGCCTGTGATGTTCTTCTTCATGTTTAATGATTACAGCTCAGGTCTGAACTTCTACTACTTCATTTCACTCTTCTTCTCAGCAGCCATCATGTGGACGCTCCGCAAGACTACAAACGACGAGAAGCTGCTTGCCATCCTCGAGGCAAAGTATCAGGAGAACAAAAGCAACCCCAACAAGAAAACAAGCGGACTAGCTGCGCGCCTTGAAGCCATGCAGAAGCAGGCAGAGGAAATGCAGCGTCAGCGTATGAATCAAAAGCGATAACGGTATGAAGAAGCTAACAACCATTGTTGCCTTAGTAGCTCTGATGCTGCCAGGTAGCGTAAATGCAGATAACGACGTGAAAATCGGAAAGCAGAATATCAAACTCGAGAGCGACCTGATGACCCCAGAGGCACTATGGGCCATGGGACGAATCGGAGCTGCCGAGGCAAATGCCGACGGTAGCAAGATTGTCTATCAGGTAGGTTATTATAGCGTAAAGGCCAACAAGAGCCAACAGAAGATTGCCATCATCAATGCTGATGGCACTGGAAACACAACGCTGACCACAGGCTCTAAAAGCGAGACCGATCCCACTTGGTTCCAAGGCAAGATAGCTTTCCTCTCTGGAGGCCAGATTTGGACAATGAACGCTGATGGTTCTGACCGCAAGCAGATTTCCAAGACAAGCAAAGATATCGAGGGCTTTAAGTTCTCACCAGATGGCAGCAAAGTCATTCTGCTTCACAGCCTCGACTTCAATGAGATTATCAAGAAGAATCCTGAGGATCTTCCAAAGGCATCAGGCCGTCTGGTGACAGACCTGATGTATCGCCATTGGGATCACTATGTGGAGAGCATTCAGCACCCATTCGTGGCAGAAGTGACAGAGGACGGTATCAAGGACGGCATCGACATACTGGAAGGCGAACCTTTCGAATGCCCGATGGAGCCGTTTGGCGGTATTGAGCAGTTAGCCTGGAGCCCAGACTCTAAATCAATTGCCTATACCTGTAGAAAGAAGACTGGCAGAGCATATGCCATTTCTACCGATTCAGACATCTACCTATATAATATAGGTACGCGTGAGACAAAGAATCTCTGCAAGCCCGCTGACTATGTGGAGCCAGAACTGGATCCTACAAAGACCATGAAGTATCAGAAAGTTAATGCAGAAGAAAATCTCGTTAACAATGTCGGTTACGACCAGAATCCTCAGTTCTCACCCGATGGCAAGTATGTGGCTTGGACTTCGATGAAGCGAGATGGTTACGAGGCCGACCGCAACCGACTGTGTATGTACAACTTAGCTACTGGCGAGAAGAAATACATGACAGAGAGCTTTGACTCTAACGTCGATGCTTTCGTATGGGCTAAGCCAAAAGACAAAGACGCACAGTTCTATTTCATCGGCGTATGGCACGGTTGCGTGAATATGTATGCTGTTGATAAAAAAGGAAGTATCAAACAACTGACAGAAGACTGGGCTGACTGGGTAAGCATCGCTCACGCCAACAACGGCAATAAGTTGCTCGCCATCCGTCAGAGCATCTCTGCGCCTAACGACATCTACATTGTCACACCTGGCAAGAAGCAGACTGACGTTCAGCAGATCACTTTCGAGAACAAGCATATCACAGACCAACTTTCTTTTGGTAAGGTACAACAGCGCTGGGTGAAGACAAGCGACGGCAAGGACATGCTGACATGGATTATCCTGCCTTCAAACTTCGACCCCAACAAAAAATACCCCACCCTGCTCTTCTGTGAAGGAGGTCCTCAGAGTCCTGTGTCTCAGTTCTGGAGCTATCGCTGGAACTTCCAGATCATGGCTGCCAACGGTTATGTTGTAGTAGCCCCCAACCGTCGTGGTCTGCCAGGTTTCGGACAGGAGTGGCTTGAAGAAATCAGCGGCGACTGGACAGGTCAGTGCATGAAGGATTATCTTGCAGCCATCGACGATGCGGCAAAGAATCTACCTTATGTCGACAAGGATAAGCTGGGTGCTGTGGGCGCCTCATTCGGTGGGTTCAGTGTCTACTACTTGGCTGGTCATCACGACAAGCGTTTCAAAGCTTTCATCTCTCACGATGGCGCCTTCAATCTCGAGTCGATGTATACAGACACAGAAGAGGTGTTCTTCTCTAACTGGGAATATGATGATGCCTTCTGGAACAAGGATCAGACAGCTAATGCCACTCGCACCTACAACTATTCTCCACATAAGTTCGTAGACAAGTGGGACACACCTATCCTCTGTATCCATGGCGAGAAAGACTATCGCATCGTCTACAATCAGGGTATGGGCGCATTTAACGCCGCCCGTCTGCGTGGAATCCCAGCTGAACTGCTGATATTCCCCGACGAGAACCACTGGGTACTGAAACCCCAGAATGGTGTACTCTGGCAGCGCACATTCTTCAACTGGCTCGACCGTTGGTTGAAATAAAACGGAGGTATACTCCGAGTAGACCCATACTTTACCCGGAGTAAAATGAGACTTTAGTCGGAGTAAACATATAGAAGCAAAATACAAAGAAATTAGAATAATGACTCAAGCAATTCAAAAAACATTACGCGACTCCGCTGGAATGAGGTGGACCGCTTTGCTGCTGCTCGCTATGGCGATGTTCTGCAGCTACATCTTCATGGATATCCTCTCACCTATCAAGGACCTGATGCAGGAGACTCGCGGATGGGACTCTACGGCATTCGGAACCATGCAGGGTTCAGAGGTATTCCTCAACGTGTTCGTGTTCTTCCTCATTTTCGCAGGTATCATTCTCGACAAGATGGGTGTACGTTTCACTGCTGTGCTTTCTGCTGCTGTGATGGTAGTCGGAGCCTGCGTAAAATGGTATGCCGTGAGCGAGAGCTTCATGGGTACAGGACTCGAGACTTGGTTTAACAACAATCTGAACTATATCCCTGTCTTCGACGAATTGGGCGTATCGCCTTTCTATGAGGGTATGCCAGCATCAGCCAAGTTTGCTGCCTGTGGATTCATGATCTTCGGTTGCGGCTGCGAGATGGCTGGTATCACCGTTTCAAGAGGAATTGTGAAGTGGTTCAAGGGGCGCGAGATGGCTCTGGCCATGGGATCGGAGATGGCTCTGGCCCGTCTGGGTGTTGCCACATGTATGATTTTCTCGCCGTTCTTCGCCCGTTTGGGTGGCGAGGTGAGCGTTAGTCGTAGCGTTGCCTTTGGCGTAGTGTTGATGTGTATCGCCCTGATCATGACCATCGTCTACTTCTTCATGGATCAGAAGCTCGACAGCCAGACTGGCGAGGCAGAAGAGAAGGACGACCCGTTCAAAATCTCAGACCTTGGAAAGATTCTGACCGATACAGGATTCTGGATTGTAGCTTTACTCTGTGTACTCTACTATTCTGCCATCTTCCCATTCCAGAAATACGCCGTGAACATGCTTCAGTGCAATCTGACACTAACAGCTCCCGACGCCGATTCATTCTGGGCTTCGTCGAGTGTGACCATCATACAGTACATCATCATGCTGATTGTTGCCGCCGCTGGTTTCGCCAGCAATTTCCAGAAAAAGGCTAATCTGAAATATGGTCTTCTCGGTCTTTCAATCGTGGCACTCATTACTTACTGTTATATGGGTTACATGCGTCAGTCGGCTGAGAGTATCTTTGCTGTCTTCCCACTGCTCGCAGTACTGATTACTCCAATCCTTGGCAGCTATCTCGACCATCACGGTAAGGCGGCTTCGATGCTTGTCTTGGGTAGCATTCTGCTGATTGCCTGTCACCTGACATTCGCTTTCGTACTTCCTTTGTTCAAGGGCAATGCTGTTGGCGGCATCATCATTGCCTATACCACCATCCTTGTGCTGGGTGCTTCATTCTCATTGGTTCCTGCCTCATTGTGGCCATCAGTACCCAAGTTGGTTGATGCCAAGGTGATTGGCTCTGCCTATGCCCTGATCTTCTGGATCCAGAACATCGGTCTTTGGCTGTTCCCTCTGCTCATCGGCAAAGTGCTCGACAAGACGAACCCTGGTGTTACTGATCCCACACACTTCAACTATACCGCACCACTTGTGATGCTCGCATCGCTGGGTGTAGCCGCTTTGATTCTCGGCTTCGTACTGAAAGTTGTGGATCGCAAGAAAGGAATTGGACTGGAATTACCCAACATAACCGAATAAGACAACAATGAAGAAGATAGGTTTCGATAACGATAAATATCTCAAGATTCAATCTGAGCATATCAAAGAGCGCATTGCCCAGTTTGACGGTAAACTGTATATGGAGTTAGGTGGCAAGCTCTTCGACGATCACCATGCTTCACGTGTGTTGCCAGGCTTCAAGCCTGATTCAAAGCTCCGTATGTTGGCCCAGCTGCGCGACAGCATCGAGATTCTTATCGTGATTAGCGCTGAGGATATCGAAAAAAACAAGGTGCGTGCCGACCTGGGAATCACCTACGACGAAGACGTACTCCGTCTGCGCGATGAGTTCATGAGTCGCAACTTCATGGTAGGTAGCGTCGTCATCACCCACTATAACGGACAGCATGCCGCCGATCAGTTCCGTCACCGTCTGGAGCGCGAGGGTATCAAATCTTATATCCACTACCCCATTGACGGATATCCACATAATGTGGAGCTCATTGCTTCCGATGAGGGCTTTGGAAAAAACGACTATGTGGAGACCACTCGTCCACTCGTTATAGTAACTGCGCCAGGTCCTGGTAGCGGCAAGATGGCAACCTGTCTCTCACAACTATACAATGAGAACAAGCGCGGTATCCGTGCAGGTTATGCAAAATTCGAGACCTTCCCAGTATGGAGTCTGCCATTGAAGCATCCTGTCAACATCGCCTACGAGGCTGCGACTGCCGACCTCAACGATGTGAACATGATCGACCCCTTCCATCTTGAAGCTTATGGCAAGACTGCCGTTAACTATAATCGCGACATTGAAATCTTCCCTGTACTGAATGCGCTCTTTGAGGGCATCTATGGCGAGAATCCCTACAAGTCGCCTACGGATATGGGTGTTAACATGATTGGTTTCTGCATCAGCGACGACGAAGTATGTTGTAAGGCTTCAAAAGATGAAATCATCCGCCGTTTCTACGATGCAACCAACAAGATGGCTGATGGAGCAGACAACGAAAGTGAGGTGAACAAAATCCGTATGCTCTTCAACCAGGCAAAGATCACTACTGCTTTCCGTCCTGTTACAACAGCTGCCTACGAAAAGAAACTGGAAACAGGACTTCAGGCAGCAGCCATCGAACTTGAAGATGGCACCATCATTACAGCCAAGTCAACACCACTTCTGGGTTGTAGCGCTGCCCTTCTGCTTAATGCGACCAAATATCTGGCAGAAATCGACCATGAGGCGAAGCTTATTCCACAGAGTCTTATCGAACCCGTTCAGAAGACGAAGATTGAGTATCTGGGCGGAAAGAATCCTCGCTTGCATACCGATGAGGTTCTTGTAGCCCTGAGTGTACTTTCAACCCATGACGAGAACTGTCGCAAGGCATTAGCTCAGCTTCCGAAGCTACGTGATTGTCAAGTACACACTACAGTAATGCTCTCAGAAGTAGACCGTAAGATCTTCAAGAAACTTGGCTGTAACCTAACCTGCGATCCCATTAAAAAGAAATAGTAAGAATCGTGACTGAGGCTATCCGACAACGACTCAACGACTCGCCCGTTGCACGATGGACCGTACTACTCATTGTAGCAACAGCTATGATGATGGGCTACTTCGTAAACGATGTAATGTCTCCGTTAGAGACGTTGTTGGAAATGCCCAGGGAGGCGGGCGGCCTTGGATGGACACCTAGCGATTACGGATTCTTTTCCGGATCCAGTGGACTGATTAATGTTTTTCTGTTGATGCTGTTCTTCTCGGGACTGATTCTCGATAAGATGGGCATCCGATTCACAGGTATTCTGGCATGTAGTCTGATGGTTCTCGGAACCCTGCTGAAGCTTTATGGTGTTACGGTCGACTTCGGCTCAGATATGGTATCATTCTTCGGCTTCGAGCTACCCATGTCTGTAGCTGTGGCTTCGCTTGGCTTTGCTATCTTTGGCGTTGGCTATGAGATGACTGGCATTACCGTTTCTAAGGCAATGGTACGTTGGTTTACAGGCCATGAGTTGGCATTAGCTATGGGCATTCAGTTGGCAATGGCTCGCTTAGGTACAGCTGCTGCACTGAGCATCTCTGCGCCAATAGCAAGGCACTTCACACTATCCATGCCACTACTCGTTTCTCTGGCATTCCTCATCATCGGCCTGCTGGCATTCCTTGTATTCTGTGTCATGGATCGCAAACTGGACTCATCGGCTTCGTCACAAGCAACTAATAGTGAAGAATTCCATTGGAGCGATATCAGAGTAACCTTGCGCAATCCTGGTTTCTGGCTGATCACACTTTTCTGTGTACTCTTCTACTCTGCTGTGTCTCCTTTCCTGAAGTTCTCTACGAAACTGATGGTGATAAAGTATGGCGTTGACACAGATATCGCAGGCTTCTTCTCATCGATAGCACCCTTCGGTACTATCATGATGACACCAGTCTTCGGACTGATAAATGACCGTTATGGCAAAGGCGTGACTCTTGTTATCACGGGAGCTCTCATGCTGACATTCGTACATTTCGGTTTCTCATTGCCTCTGCACAACAGCACCATAGCCATTGCCCTAATGGTGATTCTCAGTATAGGCTATTCTCTGGCGCCAGCCGCCCTATGGCCCTGCGTGCCCAAAATCATTCCATTGAAATGTCTTGGCACAGCCTACTCTATGATTTTCTTCATCCAGAACTTCGGACGTGCCATCATTCCCATGTTTGTAGGAAAGGCCAATGAGACTGATTCTTCCTACACCACTTCCATGCTTATCTTCGGCTTTACAGCCCTTGGCGCAGCCCTCATTGCTGTTGCCATGTTCTACGTCAACCGTCAGAAAGGCTACGGCCTACAACTGCCTAATATTAAATCGTAAGTTATGAAACAGATACTTAAACCAATCCTAGACAATATCACACTATTCATCATCTCCATCTTGTTGCTTGGCGGGTTTGATGTATTCTATCACCAGTACAATTTCCATGAGAACGACACCATGGGCATGTTATCGGCTTATGGAGAAATGATTCTGGAAGCCTATCTGATTTGTCTCTGCTCATACTGGCTGAGAAAGATTCATCTGAAAGTGGCTTTCTATATTATTCTATTCACCATCTACGCTGTCAACTGTTACCTGCGCTATGCATATAGTACAGACATATCGCCAAAGATTCTTTTGCTACTTTTCGAGACCAACAATAAAGAGATTACTGGTTTCTTTAAAACCTATTTTATGACTCCGGCCATGTATAAAACCATAGCCATCGTCAGTTTTATGCTCTTATTAACCGTCATTGGCGAATTATACCGTGAGAAAATCACCAGACTCATCAGAAGGCCAATCACCGTATGGCTATTAATACCCATCCTTCTGCTTGGCGCAGTTGGTGGTGCGGGAGCCATTGGCAGATATGTCAGACTTGCTATGTGCAAGAACACTTTCGAGGCAGAACGATGGCTTATGGAAATACCCTATCGTAAAGGAATGCCAATGCCTAACCTCTGCTACTCGGTGGATGCGATTCACATGTCTGGGCAAGACCTCTATTATATGATTAACGCTACAGAAGCTGCGATCAGTGATGTGAGATGTGAGCAAAACGACTCCTTGAACATCGTACTTGTCATTGGTGAATCGTATAATAAGCACCACGCTTCTCTTTACGGATATCCACTCAACACAACACCTTATCAGTGTCAAGAGCGCGAACGCGGTAACCTCTATGCCTTCAATCATGTAAAAGCTCCACACAACATGACCAGTATCGTCCTAAAGAACGTACTCTGCTGCAACAACATCCATGAGGGAGAACGGTGGCATGATTTCCCGTTCTTTCCAGCCATCTTCAAGAAGGCAGGCTACGACGTATGGTTCTGGGACAATCAATACAAATGGGATCCTGATGCAGCATGGGCATTTACGCTTAATTCGGTCCTTTTCAATGAGAGAATACAGAAACTATCGTATACAGCCATCAACGAGACAGGCTCTACATACGATGGAGGGCTCATCGCCGACTTCGAGAAAAACAAGAAAGAGCAACTCGGTAAGCATAACCTGATGATTTTCCATCTAGCAGGTCAGCATTTCCCTGCCAGCATGCAATACCCACAAGAGAAAAGCTATCAAATATTCTCTGCCAACGACATCAAAGACGAAGCTCCATATATGAATAACGAAAGCCGTCAGCGTATTGCTGAATACGCAAATGCCACGCGCTATAATGATGAGGTCATCTGGCAGATTATGGGTCTATTCAAGCATACGAACACACTATTGATTTACTTCCCCGACCATGGTGAAGAGGTATATGATTATCGTGATTTCTATGGGCGACAGATTCTCGGAGAAGATAAAATCACACCAGAGCTGATTAAATACCAACTGGAAATCCCATTCGTCGTATGGTGCTCTGACAAATGGAAACATACCCACGAAACAGAATGGAAAGCTATTGGAGATGCAACAGATCGTGAGTTCTCTACCGACAACGTGTGCCATCTTCTCTTCCGTCTTGCAGGCATCAAGACTAAAGAATATAAACCAACGCGCGATTTGTTCAGTCCTGAGTTTGAACCGCAGACGAAAGAATATGATATTCTTTCACTCTAAGCCTTACCACGACAAACGGACAACTAACGGAAGATGGTCGCTATAACCAGGTTGATAGCGCATACCATTGTATGTCCGACGAGGTTTGAATCCTCCATATAGCCGTTCTTCCTCCAGAAGAAAGTATGGTGCATGGATGAAGGCCTTTTCAACCTTATTATATATATAAGGGGAACCCAGTATATGATCGATTTGTTCCCAATGGCCTTTATAACGATATGTGCCTCGAACATCTTTGGGAGCTGAAGACTGCCACGTAAGACTCTTGATGCGATGTCTGAAAATCTCTTGCATCACAGGACTATCAATATCATCATTGAAATCGCCAGCTATCAGGATTCCTGGTTGCGATGATACAGCACAGATAGAATCTATGCTCTCACAAAGGCGCTCTGCCGCTGCTTGACGGAAAGGACGACTATAATGTTCTCCACCATATCGGCTCGGCATATGGACAACAAACACATGCAGCGTATCACCAGAAACAACATGTCCACAGGCATAGAAGATATCACGCGTAGGACGCATACCCTCAACAGGTTTAACACGGATACTATAGCTGGATATTGGTGCAAAGGAAAACGGAGAATATAACAAAGCAACATCAACACCACGAAGATCCGGCGATGAAGTCATCATATATTCATATCCCGCATTCCTTAGCAATGAGCGCTTCGTAAGGTCATGCATCGTTGAATCGTTCTCTACCTCACAAAGCGCAATCATGTCAGGGATACCATCATCAGAACAGGAAAGCAATTCCTGAGCAATGTTGTTCAACTTGCGCCAGTAACGTTTCTTTGTCCAATGGCGCGTTGCATCCGGCAAATATTCCGTATCGTCTTTCCCCTCGTCATGAGAATAATCAAACAGATTCTCACAATTGAGTTCGACGAGAGTGAACTGCCGCTGCGCAGCAGCCGAAAGGAAGTAAAAGGAAGGCAGAAGAAGAAAAAAGAAGATAAAAAACATATGTCTTATACCTCCTTCTATCTTCCTATATCTTCTTCTATCTACTTTCATTCCGTTTGATTTTCCAACCAATGGCAGCAACGACGATACTTGTTACCGGCGATAAGAAATTGAAAAAGCAATAAGGCAGATAAGTAAGTGTAGCCACCCCAAGTACTGTGCTTTGCGTGAGTCCACAGGTGTTCCAAGGCACCAATACCGAGGTCACCGTTGCACCATCCTCACAACTGCGGCTCAACAAGCGGGATTCGCACCCCATCTTCTTATAAGTATCCTTGAACATAGAACTTGAGAGCATTATCGACAGATACTGGTCGGCAGTGGCGATATTACAGAAAATCGCAGTTCCTACAGTCGAGGCAACCAGTGATGCAGTACTCTTCACAAAATGCAAGACCTTACGCATCAGTTCCTGCAACTGTCCCGTAGCCGTCAGTGCACCACCAAAGGTCTGAGCACAGATAATCAGCCAGATGGTTGGCATCATACCGGCCATACCACTTGTATGTACCAATTCATTCAACATAGGAACTCCCGTCTCAATGTTCGTGCTACCATAGCAGACCTGCATCATTCCTTTGTATGAGGCCAGCAAGCCCCCGTCCACATCACCAGAGATGGTATGAACCAGCGGTATCTGAACTATTAAAGCCACAATAACAGCCAACAAGATCGCTAAAAACAGAACAACCATTGAAGGCCAACGACGTGCTATCATCACTCCCGTCAGCACAGGAACGACCAGTAGCCATGGAGAAATGACAAAGGTTCGCTGAAGACCATCCATAAATTCCACCACATTGCCATGTCCTTGCACATCCATTGTGAAACCTGCAATAAAGAAGATGGTCAGAGAGATGCAGAACGTGGGCACGGTAGTATAAAGCATATACCGGATATGGGTAAAGAGTGGTGTTCCCGACACGCTTGAGGCTAACACTGTTGTATCAGAAAGTGGCGACAACTTATCACCAAAATAAGCGCCAGTGATAATAGAGCCGGCTATCCAACCATCGTCGAAACCATGGGCCTTACCGATACCCATCAGTGCTACACCGATAGTAGCTACCGTAGTCCACGAAGAACCTATCATCAAACTAACCAATGCACATAGCACACTGCTGCTGACTAGGAACACCTCGGGACGGATAATCTGCATGCCATAGTAAATCATCGTCGGCACGATACCCGACACCATCCATGTACCACCGATGGCACCAATCAATAATAGGATAATAATTGCCGGTGTACAACTGGCTATCTTATCCGTTATCTCTTTCTCAAGGTTCTCCCATTCCAGACGTTTCGCGAAATGACCAATAAGCACACTCACGGCAGATGCTGCCAACAGCGACACCTGCGATGCACCATCCAGTGTTGCGCTGCCGAAAGCAGCAACGCAACACGTGATGAGCAATATTAAAACTAAAAATGGGATATATACCATTTAGCAGACCTTCTCGAGTCGTTTCATCATAGCGAACATGAAGATGGCTGCCACGAGGCAGACACCAAGGAAGACGCTCCAGCATATCCAGAGGGGAACAGCCCCCCATAGCAGACCGCCTACCACTACGAGCTGGTTACCGATAGCCGTAGCCACAAACCAGCCACCCATCATCATACCCTTATACTTGGGAGGAGCCACCTTAGAAACAAACGAGATTCCCATGGGCGAAAGTAACAGTTCACCGAAAGTCAGCACCAGATATACCATTATCAGCAAGTTCGGAGTTACGTCAGCCACATGAACAGCAACAGGATTACCATCGGGACCTATCTCGGTCTGAGGCATAGGCAGGCCAAATGAAGAGAAGGCCATCAGTGCGTATGCTACGGCAGCCACAATCATACCATAGGCAATCTTACGAGGAGCCGATGGTTCCTTTCCTTTTGCAGCCAATGCTCCAAAGATTGCCATCGACACAGGTGTCAGTGCCACTACATAGAAGGGGTTGAACTGCTGGAAGATTGGAGCAGAAACTGTGATACTACCATCAGCATCATATTGCAGGCAAAGGAAAGCCAAAGCCATACAGATGACAATGGCAGAAATGGCCTTACCCTTACCAGTCTTTGACTGGAACAGTGAGAACAATGCATAGACTATGAAAATGACAGCCACAAGATTCCACACATTGAAGCACATCGCCTGCAAGCCGTCAGCCGACTGTGCGGTGAACTCGTCAGCAAAATAGGTCAGCGACAATCCGTTCTGATGGAATGCCATCCAGAAGAAGATGACCACTGCGAATACGAGACACAGAGCCACGATGCGCTGCTTGGTCTCTTCCTTCGACAGCTCTGGCTCTGCTGTTGTCGTGTCATCCTTGACAGCAGCCTTCTTCGCACCACCCTCCGTATGACGGAAAGTTGAACGGAACACATAATAGATGGCTATCGATAAAATCAGTGAGGCACAAGCCACAGCGAACGAGAAGTGATAAGCATCGTTGCTTGAATAGCCTAAGACTGTTTCGGCATACTCCTTGATTCTGATGGCTGCAGTCGGAGCAAACAGAGCACCGATGTTGATAGCCATGTAGAAGATAGAGAAGCCCGAGTCGCGCTTGTCCTTATACTTCGGATCGTTGTAGAGGTCGCCCACCATCACTTGAAGGTTACCTTTGAACAAACCCGTACCAAAGCCAATGAGCAGCAGGGCTGCCAGCATCACGACCAGAGCCGTGGTGTCACCACCAAGGGGAACAGACAGCAGCAGGTAACCAGCGAACATAATCATGATACCCGTCGTTACCATCTTGCCGAATCCGAACTTGTCGGCCATGATACCACCAATCAGTGGGAAGAAATACACTAACATGAGGAACGCACTGTAGATAGTACCGGCTAAAGCAGGTGACAATCCATAGTTAGCTCTCAAAAACAAAGCAAAAACGGCAAGCATCGTGTAATAGCCGAATCGCTCACCAGTGTTGGCTAAAGCCAACGCGAATAATCCTTTCGGTTGTCCTTCGAACATAAGTTATTTTATTTTAGAATTTTTGGTTTTAATGATATCAAACAGGTAGGTACACTTAATGACAATATTGCCGAAGTTAGAACGGCCAAAATAGTCGCGTTTGGTTGAACCGTAGATGTTACCCAAACCGTAATAGTAACGGCCTTCAATCACGAAATGTCCCATATGAGGGTTACTATACTCCACTCCAGCACCGACGGCAATACCATAGTCGAACTTATTCTCCACAGCCATTGTATCCTGAGCCACCACATGGTTGGCACGAACATTGGCATACTGATACTCCGGTCCGAAATAGCCCTGCTCTGATATATTAGGGTTGAAGGCTGGATCACGCACATCGAAATTACTCTCCGTCTTATCGTTGAGATAGAAACCTATCTGCGGACCCAGATGGATGAAACCCTGAAAGCCGTTACGTTCACGTCCCCATCCCAAGCGAGCCAGCAAAGGCACCTGTACGTAGGTCATCTTCCTTGAAAAACTGAGATTCTGTGAGGGATCAGTATGCAGCGGCACTGGCTGATCATTCATCGTGAGAATATTCTCCTTCCAACCTATCTGCGCATAGTTAACCTCGGCCGTTACGGCGCATATACTACTGAAATACTTCTCACAAGTGTAACGTGCCGATATACCACCTGTGACACCACCAAACATAGACTGGGGAACCTTTGGTACAAAAGCTACGTTACTCAACACATAACCACCGTTCACACCTATAGCGAAATCAGTACGATACTCACCTACCTGAGCCGATGTATTTAAGGGTAAAAGGGTAAGAAAGTATAAAGGTACGGCCTTTACCACACAGCATAGGAACCCTTTCATCACATTTCTCATCTACTTATTTTCTTTTTACTTTTCAAAACTTGATAGTTTCTATCTTATGGCTGGGGGCATAGTGAACCAACACAATAGACCTGTTGCGAAGCCCGCCATTGCCATAACGCTCAAACTTCAATGGTGTCTGCACCGGCTCATAGCCCAGCATACCTGCAGCGCCATTGAATGTCTTACCATACTTATGGAGTCCACGCAGGAAGAAATATGCCTGATCAAAACCCGTAATACCTAATCGTGGCAAACGGTTCTGCATATCCGAATGGAAGTTCTTGCGATAATTCTGTTCTATTCGTTGAGTTGATGGAGTCAACGGGTTATAGTTGAACGTTGATGGTATATAAGTATTATACTTATAGAAATTCTCCAAGTACGAACGATTGTACATCAACCACTCTGTATAGCCGAACATCGTGATATTTAGTTCTGGACTAACCACTTTCAGTCCGTCAATCTTCGAGAAGGCGACGCCCAACTCCTGAGAGCGAGCGGTATTGAGTATCACCACATTCGACTTCTTACGGCTAAACGCTTTTGAGAAATCATCTTCTCCCGACTTCAGACTAGTCACAGAATACTCCAGCCCGCGCTGTTCCAGCTGGCGGCGCACACCTGCGGTAAAAGGTCCCTTCTTACTAGTAGAGTCGTTACAGTCGATGATTACCGTATGGAAACCTTTGAACTGGTCGACAAACAGATTTACCGAAGCCTCGTTAATCTCGGCCTGTGTCTGATAAATCTGGAAGATATGACGGTTGTCATTCAGTTGGGGCGCATTGATTGAGAAAGGAATCACCAGCTTTATGTCATGCTTTGCAACAAAGGCCGACAGTGCATCCATCTGTTTGGAATATAGCGGACCGATAATCAAGTCGCACTTGGCGGCAGCCTCGTCGAGCAAAGTCTGACGGATATCCCAGTCCTCTGGGGTATTCCAGGCATGAACATCCACAGAGATACCCAGTTTCTTCACACTGTCACATGCCATCAACACACCACGATAATATTCTATCATCCGCTTGCCATCACCATTGATGTCGTGCAGCGGCAGCATCACACCCAGACGGATGGCGCGATTACGCACATCGTCGGCAGAAGCCTTGACCTCGGCTATAGGTTTTGCAGGCTTTGCCTGACCTGCCGCATAAGGAATCCTGAGCACTACTCCTTTCTTCAGTTCATAGCCAGGAGCCTTCATATCCGGGTTTGCCTCTATCAACTCATCTATGGTGATGTCGTACATCCGGGAGATACCGAAGATGGTTTCCTTCTTCTTAACCTTATGCAAGCCACGGATAGAATCAGTAACCTGGGCAGAAGCAATGCCTACAGCCAAGAAGAGTGCTATTACAAGCAATGAAGATCTTAATAGTCGTGTCATAAACTTCGAAATTAGCAATTTTCGCCTACAAAAGTACATAATAATTGTGATATATACAAATTATTTCGTATCTTTGCACGATAATGCAGATAAAAATGAGAATAAAACACATTCTTTCAGTCGCCTTGATGGCGTTTCTACCGCTTCTCGTTCAAGCACAGGATGACATACCTAATGCCAGTGAGAGCAAGCTGACATTCCCCAATGCCTTCTCGCCAAACGGCGACGGAATCAATGATATCTACAAGGCCAAAGAGCAACAGGGACTGGCAGAGTTCCATGCGTACATCTTTAATAGAGGGGGACAGAAGCTCTATGAGTGGACCGACCCTGCTGAGGGCTGGGACGGCACCTACAACGGCAAGAATGTGAAAGAGGGTGTATACTTCGTACTCGCCAAGGCGAAAGGTGTAGACGGCAAGACGTACAACATCCGTAAAGATGTGAATCTGCTAAGAGGCTTTATCAATAGTGAGAAATAAGAGATGAAGAGAGAAGACGATAAGATAAACGTATACGGAGCTCGTGTACACAACCTGAAGAATATCGATGTGGAGATTCCGCGCAATTCGCTGGCCGTGATTACCGGTCTCAGTGGCAGCGGCAAGTCTTCACTAGCTTTCGACACTATCTTTGCCGAGGGTCAACGACGCTATATCGAGACTTTCTCGGCCTATGCCCGAAATTTTCTCGGTGGCATGGAACGCCCCGATGTGGATAAGATAACCGGTCTGTCGCCTGTTATCAGCATCGAGCAGAAGACCACCAACAAGAATCCGCGCTCTACAGTAGGTACGACCACTGAGATCTACGACTACATGCGACTGCTCTATGCCCGAGCCGGAAAAGCCTATAGCTATGCCACTGGCGAGGAGATGGTGAAATATACCGAGGAGAAAGTGCTCGACATGATACTGAACGACTATGCGGGTAAGAAGATCTTCATCCTCGCCCCCCTAGTTCGCAGCCGTAAGGGACACTATCGTGAACTCTTTGAGGCCATGCGCCGCAAGGGCTATCTGAATATCCGTGTTGACGGTGAAATCATGGAGATTACCCGTGGCATGAAGGTGGATCGATATAAGAACCACGACATTGAGGTGGTCATCGACAAGCTGGCCGTATCGCCCAAGGATGAGGAGCGACTCAAGAAATCTGTACAGATAGCCATGAAGCAGGGCGAAGGTCTGATACTCATTCTCGATAAGGAAACGGGAGCCATTAAGCATTTCTCCAAACGCCTGATGTGCCCCACTACCGGTATCAGCTATAGCGATCCCGCACCCAACAACTTCTCGTTCAATTCTCCCCAAGGTGCATGTCCTTATTGCAAGGGCCTTGGTACAATCAACCAGATCGACCTTGAGAAAGTGATGCCCGACAAGAAGATGAACATCCACGACGGTGGCATCGTTCCTCTAGGGAAATACAAGAACCAGATGATCTTCTGGCAGGTGGAATCCATCCTCAAGAAGTATGAGTGCAACCTCAAGACCCCTATTCAGGACATCCCCGACGACGCCATGCAGGAAGTGCTCTATGGCTCACTCGAGAATGTACGTATTGACAAGGAACTGGTTCACACCTCGAGCGACTACTTCATCTCTTTCGATGGTATCATCAAATATCTGCGCAATGTCATGGAGAACGATGATTCCGCTGCCGGACAGAAATGGGCCGACCAGTTTCTGGCAGAGTGCGAGTGCCCTGAATGTCACGGGCAGCGGCTCAACCGCGAGGCGCTTTCATATAAGGTATGGGACAAGAACATCAGCCAGCTGGCCTCGATGGATATCAACGAACTGCGCGAATGGTTAGACGAGGTAGAAAGCCACCTTGACCATCATCAGCAGCAGATAGCCCACGAGATTCTGAAAGAGATACGCACCCGACTCGACTTCCTGCTTGAGGTGGGACTCGACTATCTGGCCCTGAACCGTCAGTCGGCCTCGCTCTCGGGTGGTGAGAGTCAGCGCATACGCCTGGCCACACAGATTGGCTCACAGCTCGTCAACGTGCTCTATATTCTCGACGAGCCCAGTATCGGACTACATCAGCGCGACAATGAACGGCTCATCAAGTCGCTCAAGGAGTTGCGCGACCTGGGCAATACCGTAATCGTAGTAGAACACGATGAAGACATGATGCTTAATGCCGACTATATCGTAGACATCGGTCCACGCGCCGGCAGAAAAGGCGGCGAGGTGGTGTTCCAGGGAACGCCCAAAGAGATGTTGCAGACCAACACCATTACAGCACAGTATCTGAACGGCCAGCAAAAGATCGCCATTCCGGAAGAGCGGCGCAAGGGCAACGGCCACAGTCTCATCCTGCGCGGCTGCACGGGCAACAACCTGAAGCACGTAGACGTTGAGTTTCCTTTGGGCAAACTCATCCTCGTAACAGGTGTCAGCGGTAGCGGTAAGTCGACGCTCATCAACGAGACCCTCCAGCCCATCCTGTCAAAGCATTTCTATCGTTCGCTGAAAGCACCGATGCCCTACGAGAGTATCGAGGGACTGGAATATATAGACAAGGTGGTCGATGTCGACCAGTCGCCTATCGGACGAACACCCCGTTCAAATCCTGCCACTTATACTGGTGTGTTCTCTGATATCCGTTCACTTTTCGTCAACCTGCCCGAGGCCAAGATCAGAGGCTACAAGCCGGGCCGCTTCTCGTTCAACGTGAAAGGCGGACGCTGTGAGACGTGCGGCGGTAATGGTTACAAGACCATCGAGATGAACTTCCTGCCCGATATCCAGGTGCCCTGCGAGGAATGTCACGGCAAGCGCTATAACCGCGAGACCTTAGAGGTGCGCTACAAGGGAAAGTCTATTGCCGACGTACTCGACATGACCATCAACCAGGCCGTAGAGTTCTTTGAGAACGTACCCGATATCCTGCGTAAGATCAAGACCATTCAGGATGTAGGTCTGGGTTACATCAAGCTGGGACAATCGTCCACCACCCTATCCGGTGGCGAGAGCCAGCGTGTGAAGCTGGCAACCGAACTCTCCAAGAAAGATACGGGTAAGACGCTCTACATACTCGACGAACCGACTACAGGCCTGCACTTCGAGGATATCCGCATCCTGATGGATGTGCTCAATAAGCTCGTGGACCGTGGGAACACTGTCGTCATCATTGAGCATAACCTCGACGTCATCAAGTTGGCCGACTGGATTATCGACATCGGTCCTGAGGGCGGCCGCAAGGGAGGTCAGATTCTCAGCACTGGCACTCCAGAACAAGTGGCCAAGAGCAAGAAGGGCTACACCCCCAAGTTCCTTAAGAACGTGTTGAAATAGGCATATCTGAAAGGATTATAAATATTGTTTACAAACGGCCTCGTGAGAATTGCGCCGTAGTCAGCAAACGGTCCAATGGTCGCAAATATGCGAGTTTTGGACCGTTTACGTAAGTCACTGATAACTTGCCATTTACGGAAAAAGACAATTTTCCTCCTTCGTTAAGACGTCATCTTCGGGTACAAAACAAGTTGTTTTGTACCCGAAGATGCTATCTGCAATACCTTTAGAGACTATCTGAACCAAGATAAAACAAGTTGTTTTATCTGAAAAGGTCCTGGGTTTGTCGTAATGAAACCCTAAGTTTGTCGTAATACAACCCATAGTTTCATTACGACAAACCCGTTTCCAATCGGTTTTAACCAACAAAAGCGCCTCCCGCAGCTCTAGATTGAGCAAAGCGGGAGGCGCTTTTTTAAGCATTATTTCTTTACATGCCAGCGGCAGCGATCCATTCGTAGATGCAGCTTACAACGCCGAAGAGGGCGATGCCCGCAGTACAGATGGCGAGGGCCATCTTCGTATTGACGTCGCTCTGGAACGTGGGCAGCGGACTGTCGGTCTTCGTGATGTACATAGCCTTCACAATCAGCAGGTAGTAGTAGAGTGAAACTACTGTGTTGACCAAGGCAATGAATACTACGAAGTAAGCCAAGGGCTCACCGTTCTGGACACCAGCCATGAACACGAAGAACTTCGAGAACATACCTGCGAACGGAGGAATACCTGCCAGAGAGAACAGCGCCAAGGTCATGAGGAACGAGAGCTTGGGGTTGGTCTGGTAGAATCCATTGTAGGCAGCCATATCGGTGCGGCCAGCGTTATTACGCTCCACAACATTGATAACGGTGAAGACAGCCATGTTGGCTACAATGTAGACAAGTACATAGTAGGTAAGTGCAGCGATGCCCAACTGATTGTTACCAACCACGGCAAGCATGATATAACCGGCCTGCGAGATAGAGCTGAACGCCATGAAGCGCTTAAGCTCGCTCTGACGGATGGCAAACAAGTTGGCCACGGTAATAGAGAGAACGATGACTACATAGAGCATGTAATCCCAATACTCTACCATGGGTTGGAACACTTTCATAAGGATGGTGCACAGTGTGATGGCAGCAGCACCCTTGGAGATAACACTCAGATAACCGGTAACAGGGGTTGGAGCACCCTGATAGGTATCGGCCGTCCAGAAGTGGAAAGGCACGAGTGAGATCTTGAAGCCAAGACCACTGAAGAAGAATACCAGACCCATGATGGTGAGAGGCTTAGCAGTAATCACAGCTGCGACATCATCGAAGTAGAGCGTACCTGTAGCGGCATAGATGAATGAGATACCGAACAGCATCACACCACTTGAGAAAGTAGCCACGAGGATGTACTTGGCAGCTCCCTCGGCTGAATTCTTACAATCCTTATCGAAGGCCACCATACATGCCAGAGGCACAGATGCAGTCTCAAGACCAAGGAAAAACAGCAGGAAATTGCCACTCGACATCATGACATACATACCGAGCAGGGTGGCAAGAATCAACATGTAGAACTCACCAGCCAAGTGCTTACGGGTCTCAACCCACGACTGGGCCATCATCACAACGATAAACGTACCAAAGGCCAGAATGGTCTTCATGACATTCACGGCTGCCGACGACACATAGAGTCCACCGAAGGCCTCAGAGGGCTGGATACCGAACATCAGGATGGTCTGACACAGCAACAGGGTAGCTGTCAGCTTGCCAAGCACACTGATCTTACGCTCGCTCTTCATCAGACTGAAGTCGGCCACAAACACTATCAAAAGCCAGAGAACGAGTAATGCCTCAGGCATCATATTTAAGAATTGTCCGTAATTCATATCTTAAGTCCTCCTAACTTTTACATGACACCAATTGAATGAAGTATGCTGCCTGCCGCAGGCGAAATCATATCGCTGAAGAAGAACGGCATACAACCGAGACCAGCCACACAGAAGATAAGGCAGATCACTGCAACGCGCTCATCCCATGTAGCATCGGTGAGCTCGAGGAAGTGTTTGTTCTCTACCTCGCCATAAAGAATCTTACCGACAACACGCAGGATATAGACTGCCGTTACGACAATCGACGTACATGCGATGATGGTAGCCACCATGCGGAACGATGTGTTGGGGTCGCCATCCATCGGATGGGCAGTGAATGCGCCAACGAAGATGCTCATCTCAGCAATGAAGCCAGAGAAACCGGGAAGACCGAGGTTGGCCAGACCTGCAATCACATAACCGACAGCGAGGAAAGGCATGATCTTCATGAGACCAGCCAGCTCACGGATGTCACGGGTGTGGGTACGACCGTAGATCATACCGATGAGGGCAAAGAAGAGAGCCGTCATCAGACCGTGAGACAGCATCTGAAGCACAGCACCGGTTACAGCTGTCTGACTCATCATCAGCAGGGCGAAGAGCACCAGACCACAGTGTGACACTGAAGAGTAAGCATTGATATACTTCAGGTCGGTCTGAACGCAAGCACTCAAGGCACCATAGACTACAGAGATTGTAGTCAGGATGAGGAATATCCAAGAGAGATCCTGAGCAGCATCAGGCAACAGGTACATAGCTACACGGAAGCAACCATAGCCTCCGAGCTTCATCAACACACCGGCATGGAGCATAGACACGGCGGTAGGCGCTGAGGCATGACCGTCGGGGCTCCATGTGTGGAATGGGAACAGGGCGCCCAGCACACCGAAACCAATGAAGATGAAGGGGAAGAACACGTTCTGGATGTCGCTCGGAATCTTATGGGCAGCGGCAATCTTAGTGAGCTCAAAGGTGTATTCGCCACTATAGAGACCGTTGAAATAATAGATACCCAGCAGTCCGAGAATCAGCAGGGCAGAACCTCCCATCAGCATCAGCGTAAGCTTCATGGCCGAATACTCCTTACGACCACTACCCCATACGCCAATCAGCAGATACATGGGAATCAGAGCCACCTCATAGAACATGAACATGGTGAAGAGGTCTGTTGAGATGAAGAAACCATATACACCCGTTGAAAGGAGTGTGAACCAAAGGAAATACTCCTTTGTCATGGGCTTCAGCTGCCATGAAGCAAATGTGCCAGTAAACACAATGATACTCGACAACAGCAGCATAACAACAGAAATGCCATCGACACCTACAGAATAGGCAATATTAAGAGGCTTGAACCAGGGCACACTATAAGTAAGCAGCATCTCAGCCGTATTACCTGCAGCACGCTCCTGAACGAAATGGATCGTCAGCCAGATAGAGAGGGCCAACAGGCAGCTGGCACCCGTCACCATCACGCCACGCACCTGATTGAGATTCTTTGCCAACCAAAGGCAAAGCAACATCAGAGCGGGGATTACTACGAATAATGTTAATATACTCATATCTTTAGATGCATAAAAGGATTAATGTTAATGCAACCGTACCAGTAAGGAACCATACGGCATACTGACGGACATCGCCACTCTGCCAAGGACGGATACTCTCACCAGCCTCGTTGGCACCCCATGCCAGGAAGTTGAACGTACCATCAACGACATGACGGTCGAACCAAGCGATAGGCGTGCTGACGCAACGGAAGATAATTCGATGTGTTACATACTGCCATATCTCGTCCTGATAGAAACGCTTGTAGGCTGCACGATGCAACTTGGGGAACGTCTTATACAGTCGATCGGCAATTGGCTGGGTTTCACCTTTATAGATATAGGTGGCCAGACAAATGCTCAAGATGGCAATAATCGTAGATGTAGCTGCGATCTGTGGATCGAAGTGAATGGTGTACTCCTCACCGCTTGCAGTAACGAAACTGCCGAAAGAGCCGCCCCATCCGAGGAAACCGCCAAGCGTGGTGTAAACACCAACACCAACAGTAATCACACAAAGCACAATCAGAGGAATGGTCATTGTGAGCGGAGCCTCATGAGGAGTATGATGCTCATGTGCCTCCTTATTCTCTGTTCCCCAGAAGATGCCGTAGTACAGACGGAACATATAGAAAGCAGTCATTGCTGCAATGCCTGTCATGATCCATCCTACAACAGGACTGTAGTGCATGCAGGCAGTGATAATCTCATCCTTTGAACTGAAGCCAGAGAAGAATGGAATACCGGCGATGGCCAGACAAGAGATGAGGAACGTGATATGCGTAACCGGCATGTACTTGCGGAGACCACCCATGAAAGCCATCTCATTTGAGTGAACAGCATGGATGATACAACCAGCACCAAGGAACAAGCAAGCCTTGAACATGGCGTGAGTAAACAAATGGAACATACCAGCCATGAAACCAAGCTGTGCGTGATTGTCCCACATACGCTCGTGACCTACAAGACATACACCGAGTGCCACCATCATGAAAGCAATCTGAGAGATTGTCGAGAAGGCCAGCACACGCTTGATATCGCTCTGGGCACAAGCCACAGCAGCAGCATAGAAAGCGGTGAACACACCCACCCATACCACGATGCTCAGAGCCTCGGGGGCGTACTGAAGCCAGAGAGGGAACATACGGGCAATCTGGAACACACCAGCTACCACCATCGTAGCAGCATGGATGAGCGCAGAAACAGGTGTAGGACCTTCCATGGCATCTGGCAACCAGATGTGCAACGGGAACATGGCACTCTTACCGGCACCACCAATGAACATCAGCGTGAGAGCTGTAGGGATGATAAGTCCACCGGCAGTAACAGCCTTCAGCATGTTACCAGGGATGAACGGAGTTGAACCAGCGCCCATTACGATATCGGTACCCTGATCGGCAAACCAGAAGCTGAATGAATCGGTAAAATAACCAAAGGTCAGAATACCAATGAGGAAGAACATATCAGCAAAACGCGTCACGATGAATGCCTTCTTAGAAGCAGCAATAGCGGGCTTCAGAGGGTAGTAGAAACCGATGAGCAGGTATGAGCTTACACCTACCAACTCCCAGAACATATACATCTGGAAGATGTTGGTAGCTAATACCAAGCCCAACATAGACATCGTGAAGAGAGAGAGGAAAGCGTAATAACGCTGAAATCCCTTCTCACCATGCATGTAGCCGAATGAGTAGATATGAACCATCAGTGAAACCGTAGAGATAACAATCAGCATCATTACGCTGATAGGATCCAACAGAATACCGAGGTCGAAGTGCAGATTGCCCAGAGGCAACCAAGTGAAGTTATAGGGGACAATTGTCGGATAAACACCCTCCACACGATCAGCAGTGAAGTACTGGAACGCTGTGAGGTAAGACAGAATTGTCACTATAGCCAGTGAACAAGTGCCGATAAGTCCGGCAACTTTATGTTGCATCTTCATGCCAGCCAGTCCAAGAACGATGAACGACAGCAACGGCAGAAGCATGATAAATAATGTGTATTCGAACATATTCTTTACCTTTTTACTTTTTTACTTTACTATCGTTTCATATTCTGAATAGCATCAACACTATCGCTCTTGAAGTTGCGATACACATTGATGATGATGGCAATAGCCACAGCCGACTCTGCGGCTGCAACACCGATCACAAAGAGCGTCATGAACATACCCTCCATTCCATTGGGATAGAGAAGACGGTTGATGGCGGCAAAATTGATATCAACGGCATTAAGTACCAACTCGACAGAAATGAGCATGGCAATCAGGTTACGACGAGTGACGAAACCATAGACACCGATAAAGAACAACAGAGCACTAAGTGCGAAATAACATTCAACAGGTATCATTGCTTATCCTCCTTTCTTGCTACAACCAAACCTCCGATGATACATGCCAGCAGGAATACTGAGATGAACTCGAAAGGTAGTACATACTGATACTTCTCTGAACCAACGAGTGCCATACCGATTTCCTTCATCGGCACCTCTACATTGGCAATCTCCTGAGTATAGAAGCCAGTCTTCAGCAGAATCAGGCTAACCACTACCAGACCTGCAAAGGCTGCCAGTGCTCCACCAATCATCTTGCTAGACTTAACCCTCTCCTCAAGTCCCTGAAGAGTACGCTTGCTCACCAACTGGATAGCGAACACATAGATCATCGTAACGCCACCGGCATAGACAGAGATCTGAGCGGCCCCCAGGAATGTATAGTCAAGCAGGAAATAGATACCTGCCACACCAAAGAGCACGAACAACATATAGGTTGCGGCTCGCATAATCTTAGTAGTTGTCACACAAAGCAGCGCCGAAGCCACAATGACAACCGCAAGAATGCAAAACATTACTATATTTCCCATACGGCGTTACTTAGTTTTAGTATTAAACTTACCAACCTCGAGAGGAGCGCCACCATCAATCAGGTTAGGCAGTGAGCCACCCTTGTAAACCTCCTTGTTCAGGTGAAGTACCAGCTTACTGCGATCAAACACAGCGTTCTCGAAATCGTTTGTAAACTCAATTGCGTCGAAGTTGCAGGCGTTAGTACAGAGCTGACAGAACATACAGTCGCCCAGATCGTACAGATAATCATCGAGCACCTTCTTTTTCTTGCCTGTCTCAGGATCTTCCTCCATATGAGCGGTAATCTTGATGGTTCCGTTAGGACAGGCCTTCTCACACAATGTGCAAGCCGTACACTTGTAGCTGCCGTCCTCGTTACGCTTGAAAGTCAAGCGACCACGATGACGCTTTGCCACATGAAGTGTGGTCTTGCGGTTCTCGGGATACTGCTCAGTTGACTTGTTGGTGAAGAAATCCTTGAAATATTCCTTCCAAGTAATCTTCATGCCAGTAGCCAAAGTCTTGACAGCATGTCCGATTTCTCCGAAATATGATTTATTATCTTCCATTGCTATACCTTATTTAATATATAAGCCAAGAGCTACTACTACAGTCATAATCACAAGATTGAGCAGAGCCAGCGGCATGAGATACTTCCACTCAAGTTTCAGAATCTGGTCGATACGCAGACGAGGGAACGTCCACTTAATCCACATCAGAATCCAAACCAGGAAGAAGGCCTTACCCAAGAACCAGACAATACCTGGGATATAGTTCATAACCTCGTCGAAGGCATCTATACCGATGTTAACGGGAGCCCAGCCACCAAGGAATACGGTAGCGGCAATACCAGCGATGATAAAGAGGTTGAGGAACTCTGCGAGATAGAAAAAGCCAAAGCCCATACCAGAGTACTCTGTATGATGACCAGCGGTCAACTCACTCTCAGCCTCTGCCATATCGAACGGACCACGGTTAGCCTCAGCATTACCTGCTACAAGGAAAACGAGGAAGGCAATGATGGCAGGAATATGTCCTTGGAAGATTAACCAGCGCCAAGGACCTGTCTGTGCCTCAACGATACCACTCATCTGCATTGTACCTGTCAGAATCACAGCAGTAATCAGACAGAGGCAGAGCGACATCTCGTAAGAAATCATCTGCACAGCACCACGCATAGCCGAAACAACAGAATACTTGTTGTTTGAACCCCATCCTGCAAGGAAGATACCTACTACGCCAATCGAAGAGATGGCTGTGAGCAGGAACACACCCACATTGAAATCGAGCACTGTAGCACCATTATTCCAAGGCAGGAAAGAGAAAGCACCAACAGAACCGAAAATCACAAGGATAGGAGCAACGATATAAAGCAGCTTATCAGCACGGTCGACGATGAAAATCTCCTTAATGAGCATCTTAAATACGTCGGCAAACACCTGAAGCAAGCCCCAGTAACCTACTCGCATCGGGCCAAGACGGCACTGGAAGTAGGCACACACTTTACGCTCCATGAATATCAGTGCGATTGCAAGCAGGGCATATCCGGCCAAAATGCCAGCACCCACCAGCACGCACTCAATCAATATCGACAGAAAATCTCCTAATCCAAACGTATCTCTCAGGAGAGCGTCGAACCATTGTGTAACAATACTAAAATCAAACATAATCCTTCGCTTTTATCTGTCAATATCAGGAATTACAAAGTCAATAGCAGCGCCTGTAGCTACAAGGTCGGCAATCTTCTGACCACGCAGCATCGGATCGAGCGCACCTGTCAGTGAGAGACCCATGGGTCGCATCTTCAGACGATACGGACTCTTATCGCCACGAGAATCAAGATATACACCGAATTCACCGCTTGCACCCTCAACAGCGAAATACCACTGTCCCTCAGGTACCTTGATGATAGGCTTCTGCTTCACGTAGAAATCACCCTCAGGAATGTTGTCGATGAGCTGCTCAATGATACGCAAGCTCTGGTACATCTCCTGAATATGACAAGTGTAACGATCCATCGTATCACAACCTGTCATTGTAATCTGATCCCACTCAACCTTGTCATACATATCGTAAGGATGATTCTTACGCACGTCGTTCTTCCAACCAGAAGCACGTCCGGCAGGACCTGTAACAGCGTAAGAGATACAGTCTTCCATTGACATGGGACCAACCTTCTCGAAACGGTTGTGTGTGATAATATTATCACCAAACACATCAACATACTCCTGAATGATGGGCTTCATATATTTGATAAGATCCTTCACGTTCTTCACAAAGTTCGGATCGATATCATCCTGCAAGCCACCAATGCGGTAGTAGTTCTGAATCAGGCGGCCACCAGTGGTTTCCTCCATAGCGTTGAGCACATGCTCACGGTCACGCATTGAATAGAGGAATGCTGTCAGAGCGCCCATATCCTGAGCACAGCAGCCAACATACAGTAAGTGACTGTCAAGGCGCTGCAACTCATCCATGATAGTACGGATATACTTGATGCGATCGGTAAGTTCCACACCCATACCTTCCTCGATGACGCCCACCAAAGCATGACGATGCATCATAGCAGAGAGGTAGTTCAAGCGATCGGTCAGAGCTAGAGTCTGAGGATAAGTCATCGACTCACACATCTTCTCGATACCACGATGGATATAGCCGAGATGCGGATAAACACGCTTCACTGTCTCACCCTCAAGCACAGTCTGCAGACGAAGCACACCGTGTGTAGAAGGATGCTGAGGACCTATGTTCACAACATAGGCATCAGGACCGAAGAGCTTATTCTGTTTAGACTGGAGAACACCATCCTTGTCAAGATAATACTCCAGGCCATAGTCAGGTTCATTATCGTCATCGAGCGTATAAGAATCATCGAACTTCCAGTCCTTACGGAAGGGATATCCTTTGAAGTCGCTACGAAGGAACAGACGACGCATATCTGGATGACCGAGGAACACGATACCGAAGAAGTCGTAAACCTCACGCTCCAGCAAGTCGGCTACATGCCAGATGTTAGAAACCGTAGGAATATATGGCGTTTCTTTCTGAGTCTTAGCCAACATCTTAACACTGCAACGCTCATGGGTTGTAGTATTCTCTAAGATATAGATACAGCCAAGGCCCTCTTCGCCAAAATCTTCACCAACAATGGTAATAAGATAGTCAAAATGCTTCTTCTCCTTCAAGTTCTGCATCTCAGAGGCGAACTTGTCAAAATCGAATGATAAGAATTCTAATTTCATGCCTTGCCCTCCTCTACTTTAGTTTCCGTCTGTGCAGACTTGATCTCTTCAACAAACTCCTGGGGCACATCCGTTATAACCATCGGCTCACGGCGATGATCGCCTAACTTATTGCGGAATGTGAGCTCCTCGTTAGAAACGCCGAGTTCACGCTCTTCCTTGGTCTGTTTGTGATTAGCGCCTCCAAAGAATTTCTCAATCTTCACCTTACGCTGCAGTTGCATCATGCCATACATGATAGCCTCTGGACGCGGAGGACAACCTGGGATAAACACATCAACGGGCACAATTTCCTCGATACCCTTTACTACATGATAGCTCGACTTGAACGGACCACCGCTGATAGCACAGCCACCTACAGCAATCACGTACTTTGGCTCTGCCATCTCGTCGTACAGACGCTTCAGCAGCGGAGCCATCTTGTGTGTAATCGTTCCTGCGCACATAATCAGGTCGGCCTGACGAGGAGAGTTACGCGTAACTTCGAAACCGAAGCGGGCGAAGTCATAACGAGCGCATCCGCAGGCCATGAACTCAATACCACAACAAGAGGTTGCAAAGGTAAGTGACCATAGTGAGTTACTACGTCCCCAGTTTATCAGTTGATCGAGCGAACCCGTCAGGACATTGACACCACCCTCATGGAGCTGGTCGATAATCTTCTCTAACGAAGCATTGTCATTCCACTCCTCGTAGGGGATGCTTTTGATGTGAGGCTTTCTTACTTCCATTCCAAGTCTCCTTTCCGCCAGGCATATGCCAAGCCTAAAACCAGAACTACTAAGAAGAAACCAATGCTCAGCAACGCCATAGCACCGAACTCCTTCACAACCACAGCCCACGGGTACAGGAATACTGTCTCCACGTCGAACATCAGGAACAGGATGGCGAACAGGTAGAATCCTACACTAATAGGCAACCAGCTGGACCCTCGTGTGGGAATACCACACTCATAAGGTTCACCCTTTACCTTTGCATAAGATCGCGGACCAATCAGCTTAGCGACAACGTAAGCCCCCGCCACCAATGTCAAAGCCGTCAATAAAACGGTAATTAACAAAGTAAAGTTCATAAATAATTTATAATGTTATAACAATATCGTTCTCGTTCTTAAGCAGTTAGGGCAAAAATGAAAGTACCTTCACGGCTTTTCAGCTGCAAAGGTACTAATTATAGTTGTAAAACTAACGAATATTTATAAAAAAATCGTTAATTATTGTATATTCAGTCGCCGACTACTTCGGTGATTGCTTCTCCGACACAAGCATTTGGTTGCTGAATATGGAGCTTCTGACATATCGTTGGAGCAATGTCGGTGATATGCACCTCACGACTGGTGGCGCCATGCTTCACGTTCCATCCATAGAACAACAGGGGAATATGAGCATCATAGGGGTTCCATTCGCCATGAGTTGTTCCCACTGGTGACGACCATCTGCTGAACTCATACCATCCTGGCTCAGGAACAACAAAGATATCACCAGAGCGACGAGGATGATAGCCCATCAATGCACGATAACGAATCAAATCAGGGATGGCGGCATCCTGAACATGTTCGAAGTCGGCCACGAACTGCACATGAGGAGCAGTCTTCAGGAAGTCAACAATCGTCTTGCGAACCTTAGCCTCGTCAAGTCCCTGTTCTGCAATATACTTCTTATTGAGATAGATACGATAAGCCAACACAGAAGAGATAACCTTCAGATCAGTATTCAGCTTATCTTTCAGTTCTTTTCCCAACTGAGGAGCTATCTCTTCCGACCACTTCCATGCGCCGCCTCCAAGCTTATGGTCAATCATAAACTGGAAATTATGAGCCGCACCATGATCAGCAGAAAGGAAAAGCAGATAGTTTCCCTCGCCCACTTGATCGTCCAAGGCCTTCAGTAATCGTGCGATATCCTTGTCAAGTTCAATATAGGCCTCGTCCGTATGTTCGCCTCGAGTACTCCACTCATGTCCGATAACATCGGTCTGCGAGAAGCTAACACAGAGCATATCAGTGGCCTCGCCTTTACCAAGCGATTCACCCTTCAAAGCTGCGATAGCCATATCAGTGGTAATATGTCCGCATAGAGGATATAAGCCTACCTGTTTTCCAACCTTCTGGAGTTCCTTGTTTTTCTTCAGTTCGAGATTATAGTTCTTTGCCCAATCAGGAAGTTCCGTACGATAATAGGTACTTGTGATGAACTGCCCGTTTTCCGTGTCAAGCCAGTATGCACCATTGGCACTTCTGCCAGCAGGAAGAATAGCTGCACGATCCTTATATGACACACCTATCACCTTCGACTTAAAGTCTGTATGCAACCTGATCTGATCGCCAATCGTCGATGCCAACAGGTTCTTGGGCGACATACATCCTTTCTTACGATTATCAGAGCCTACAGGATCTACAGACTTATCATCGGTACAATAAACGGGCACTCCATCAATCTGGAAGTCATTACCACAGATGCCATGGAAAGCAGGCGTTGTGCCCGTATAGGCTGAAGTGTGACCGATGGCTGTTATTGTGGGGATATAGTTAATCAGGCAGTTATCACAGCTAAATCCTTTATTAATCAGACGCTTCAGTCCGTCATCACCATATTGATCATAATATCTGCCCAAATAGTCCCAACGCATCTGGTCAACCATAATTCCCACTACGAGCTTCGGACGCTCGTTAAATTTTGTCTGCGCCTGCAGCTGAGCCGACAAGCACATTGTCATCGTAATAAATAGTAATAGTTTTTTCATATTTCCTTTAAACGTTCAATAATCTCCAAACACATACGGCTGTTATGGTATGGGCACTTCCAGAAACCAGCCTTATCATCAACGGTATTCAGCGAGCCATCGGGATAACGGCTCCAGTACCACTCCCCATTGTCCCAGTCAATCAGTTGAGTCTTGATATACTCCCAGCAGCGCACGGCACGCTCTAAGGCCTGCTCATCACCAAAATACTGATAGAGGTTAAACCAACCCACCACGCTCTCGGCCTGCACCCACCAATGCAGATCATCGTCAACATGACCTGTATCCAGATTAGCCTCATGAATCATCGAGCCATCCGGCCGCAAGCCCTTTTCTGAAGCTTTCGCCACTTCGCGCACCACCTGCTCCACTTTCTGCAGCACTTTCTGGTCGCCCAATACCAGCGCTGCCTCATGCAACAGCCACGAACATTCGATATCATGTCCATAGCTCTCCAGGTGACCAGCGCCTCGCGTCCAATCCATCTCGAAGAACAAATCGAGATGATGGGTCTCAGGATTCAGGATATTATCGGTAAAGATATTAATCAGATTGCGCAGCGAGGCTTCTACACCGACAATGGTTTCCTGAGGAACACTAATCCCCACAGGAAGCACCGATCCGATGACTGGTACATAGTCGCACGATTCCTGAGCACGCATTTCTTTAAGACACCTCAGCAGATTGGTATAGGGCTCGATAATGTGCAGATGGGTGTTCTGCGACTTGGGATAGTTGGCGTCAAGCTCAGAGAGTCGCATATCTGCAATTTCTCCCCACTCTCGCGTGCAAGCTTCAATATAGCCGTTATGCTCGCGATCCAAGGCGTGTTCTTCTATGCAGTCATAGAGTTGGAGTGCATAGTCCAGCGTCTCCCTGTCGCCCGTGGCCCTTGTATACTCCGTTAGCGCATAGATGACAAAGCCAATAGCATAGAACTGCTTCTTGGTATCAAGGGGATTACCCTTATAGTCGAGACTCCAATAAACGCCACCATACTCCTTATCGATAAAGTAGTCGATGATATAGTCCTTTGCACGAGTGGCAGCCTCCAGATATTCAGGATTGGCCAACACGCGATAAGCAGCAGAAAACGACCATAGAATACGGGCGTTGAGGATGGCGCCTTTTTCAGCCTTAGGATGGAGCACCCCACTGCCGTCGATACGTCCATAGAAGCCTCCATTCTCATGGTCGACCATTTTATCGAGCCAAAAGCGCAGGATGTTCTTTTCCAAAACATCCTGCATCTCTTGCTTCATTATTTCTACGCGCCCGCTCATTTCTTAATGGGATAGATCCAGGTAAGAACAACAATCAGTCCGGCGATGATGGCTGGGAACAACGAGAAGAGCGACCACACCATGGCAAGCACCGACTCTGTGATTGAAGCAGGGTCAACCATCGTATTACCCATGTCATCTGTAATCATACTTGCACCAGCCAGTCCCAAGAAGAGGGCCACCAGCGAGCCAGAAATGGCGGTACCAAATTTCTGCGCCATCGTACCTGACGAGAATATCAGTCCTGTCGATGATGTTCCATTCTTCTCTGTAGCATAATCGGCCACATCGGCATACATACTCCACAACAGAGGCGAATAGAGTCCGATGCCTATTGACGTAAGTATCACCAATGCCACCATCACCCAGATATAACTTGGGTCCATCGGCACAAAGAAGAATGCTACCGAAAAGACTACACAAATGAGGGCCGCCGCCATAAAAGCCTTACGCTTTGAGCCGATGATCTGTGTGAACTTTGGCGACACACCGCCGAAAATCATACAAGTCAGTTCACCAAAGGTCATAAACACTGTGTAATTGATAATCAGTCCGCTTACCGTCACATCACCATGCAGACAATACTCCAACAGATAACCGGCTACGGCATAGCGGAATCCATTGAAGAAGTTGGTACAGATGCCTATCAGCGTCAATATAATCCAAGGCTTATTCTTAAAAAGATCGCCAAACTGCTTGAACGAGAATTTCTCTGCGCGTATGGGCTTCAGCCGTTCCTTTGTCAGGAATCCGCAAGCCAACGTACCAGCGGCGGCGATAAAGCCGAAGAAAGCGCCCAGAACGGCATACTGATGCTGCTCTGTGCCACCCACCAACCGCTGTAGATACGGGAACGACAGTAGGGTAATGAATCCCATAGCATAGGCACCCACCATACGGAAACTCGAGAACTGGTTCTTCTCATTGTCATCGTCGGTCATTACACCCAACAGCGATCCGTAAGGCACGTTCACAGCCGTATACATAGCCATCATCAGCAGATACAGGCTGTAAGCCCAGATGCGCTTACCTGTCAGTCCAAACTCAGGGGTATAAAGCAAGAGTGCAAACACCAGTCCGAATGGGATGGCACCGAATATCAGCCATGGACGATAAGTGCCCCAACGACTCTGCGTACGGTCGGCAAGCGAGCCCATCAACGGGTCTGTCACCACATCGAACATACGTGCTATCAGCATCAGTGTAGCAGCGTCAGCAAACGTCAATCCGAACACATTTGTAAAAAACAGTGGAAAGGCTATCGACATAATTTTCCATGTGATACCTCCAGCAGCAGCATCGCCCAAGGCGTAACCGATCTTTTCTTTTAGTGTAGCCATATTATTTTAAGTTTTTATTTTTTGCTATCAAGCGTTTGATGGTCTCAACACTGGCTGCTGTGGTAAGGCCGTCTTCTGGCGTATTCATGCAGTAGTCGATGAGCTTATCGATGGTCGACGTAGCCACATGCATACGGGTGTCGGCCGATGCGTAATAGATGAACACCTTGCCGTCTTCATCGGCTATCCAACCATTGGCAAAGGCCACGTTCATCACATCGCCCAGATACTCATCACCCTCAGGCACGAGGAAATAGCCGCCAGGCTGGGCTATTACCTTTGTGGGGTCTTCGAGCGCAGTCATATACATATAGAGCACATAGCGCAGTCCATCGGCCGTAGCACGCACGCCATGAGCCAAATGAAGCCAGCCCTTGGGTGTCTTGATGGGGTGCGGACCTTCGCCGTTCTTCACCTCAGTGATGGTATGATAGTGACGGGCATTGATAATCTTCTCGTCCTTCACCTCTGCATTAGTGATATCGTCTACCAGTGCCCAGCCGATACCGCCACCACTACCAGTGTCGATAAATCCGTCCTGAGGACGTGTGTAGAAGGCATACTTTCCGTCTACGAACTCAGGGTGAAGCACCACGTTGCGCTGCTGACTTTTGGTTTTCAGGTCTGGCAGACGATACCAGGTCTTCAAATCTTTAGTGCGGGCGATACCTGCAGTAGCGGTGGCTGCACTCAGATTGCCAGGCTGCGAGTCATCGTGACGCTCTGCACAGAACACACCATAGATCCAGCCATCCTCATGTTGTGTGATACGCATATCATAGACGTTGGTGGCAGGAATCACGTCGTCAGGCATTGTGATAGGCTCTTCCCAGAAACGGAAATTGTCGATGCCATTAGGACTCTCAGCCACAGCGAAGTAACTTTTACGGTCGGCACCCTCAACACGAACGATGAGCAGATACTTACCATTCCATTTAATGGCGCCAGAGTTCAGTGTTGCGTTACACATGATGCGCTGCATCAGATAGGGGTTATCTTTCTCGTTGAAGTCGTACTTCCACTCCAAGGGTATATGGGCAGCAGTCACTACGGGATACTTATACTTATCATATATGCCGTTACCCCACTCCAAGGGTTCGTTTCTACGACTCAACAGCTCCTCATGATGCTTACGGAGAGCAGCAACTTTATCATTGAAATTCTGCATTATCTTTTCTGTTTATTTAATATCGTTTAGGAATAATGATTTCTCATTGTTGTGAAAGTCGACGAAATACTTGGCATCGGGCTTAGCAGGCGATGGACCAAACCACTCGTGAGGCGCATTGCGCCACACCAGCAGGTAGCTGATGGGATGCTTCTCAACCACAGGCTGCAAGGTTGAAGTCCACCATGTCGGATCGCTCAGATTCTTCAGTCCGCATTCTGTCAGCGCAGCCACCTTGCCATGATCTTCGGCAAACTTGCAGAGCATCGTCAGATTCATATCCAACAGACGCTGAAAATCAATCTTACCATCTGGCGCCCACTGATAGCCGTCAAAACCTACCACTCCTACACGGTCGTCACCAGGGTAGCGTTCCATATACTTTTCTGCCGTCAGGTCAGGAGCCATTCCTGGTGAATATGCCCAGAGCAGATTGTCAAGGCCGTCGGCTGTGAGCTTATCCTGCAACATATTCCACAGTGCCTTGTATTCCTCTGCCGTACATAGTTTCTCACCCCACCAGAACCAAGAACCTGTATTCTCGTGCCAAGGACGGAAGATAACAGGAACTTTTTCTCCATCTGGCGTCTTCAAGGTAGCGAGGAAGTCAGAGAGGCGCTGCATCCATGTCTGGAAAAGTTCATGTTTCAAACCACCTTCGAGAACGCTCTTCACCACAGTTGTGTCGCTGATATCCCAGGCTGTACCTTCAGGGTACTGCTGTCCTGCATTACCGCCGCCTTCGATGGTAGTGAGGGGATTGCGCGGATGCCAACTGATGGTTATGATACCTCCACGCTGATGGTGGGCGATGATTTCTTCAGATATTCTGGTAAAGGGCACGCTGTCGAGACTCTTCTCGTCGCCCATCTCGATACCACCGAGCTCGAAACCCATCACGGCGGGATAGTCGCCACACACGTTCTTCACGTCGCTCGAGTCTTTCTGATACTCCCAAGTTAGTCCATAGAACGGATCGTCCTGATGACCGAACATATAGCCTTTCTGGCGAAGTGTGTCGAGGCGCTCCATCAGCTGCTCCGCCTTGGTTTTCTCATTCTCGCTATGCTTTGCCGTAGAACATGCTGCCACAGCAAACGCTATTATCGTCATAAAAACAAGCTTCTTCATAATTCCTCTAATTTTTTATATTCATTTGTTTAAGCAGCCACGCTTCCCACTCGTCCCACTGTTCCTGGAACCAGAAATGCCAGGTGGCCTGATAGGGGGAAATCTCCTTCGGACCCTTCACAGTGTTATAGGTAGCCCAGGCTGTTGTAGGAGGCACCACATCGTCATTATAGCCAAACGAGAACCAGCCTTTCTGCTGGTCAGTAATCAGACGGGCGAAGTTGATGCCGTCATAATAGCGACTCACTTCTATCTGCTTTTCCTGTCCTCTGCCCTTGTTCTCGCCTTGTGAGCGTCCATCGGCCGAGCGCCAATAGAAATAGTGCGGCCAGCCACAGGCTACGCCCTTAAGCGAGTTAGTATGATCGCAGAGGGCTGCGTGAACGGGGGCATAGAAGGTGACACGCCTGTCGAGACCAGCCGTGGCCAGCGACAGGAAACCGCCCTGACTCGAGCCAGTCACACCCAGTTCCTTTCCGTTCCAAGGCGTAAACTGCTCGATATAGTCAATCGCACGAATGCAACCCAATATCACGCGCTTATAATAATGTTTCTCGCGCGAATCCATATTATACTCCCAATAGCCAGAGAGCGCACCATTGTATATATCGTCATAGACCTTCTGTTCCATCGTCACAGGTATGCCGTGAATACCGATTTCGAGGGTGATTGCACCCTGAGAGGCCGTCCAGATATCGCCACCATAAGGACGCACGCCAGCACCTGGCACACGCAGAAGGGCTGGATAGCAGCCCTCTTTCACTGGTACTGAGAGGATGCCATACGTACGATAGCCAGCCTGCATATTCTGGAATGAGACCTCATACACGTTGACATCCTTCGTGCATCGCTCAGGAAGCAGGCGCTTCGTTGGGTTCAGCTCCGTCTTGCGGGCTTGGGCGATGGCATGTTGCCAGAAATCGCAGAAGTCACCAGGCATCACCGTCGACGGCTGCAGCCGCTCTGGCGAGAAAGCTGCGCCACAAGCGCCCCTATAATCCTTGCCGTCTACATGGGCCGTCACGTCGACACGATAAAAACCTGGCTGGCTCATAGTACCCGTCAATTTATAGGTACCATCCTTGAGCGTCATGCTTTTCTTGACATCCTGATACATCTCCGGACCAGCCGCTAAATCAATGCTTACGTTATCGAGCAGCGTGCCCGACTTGAGCACCTGAACCACGAAACCGGCTTTCTCGCCCGCCTTGTACGTCCAGTTCTGATGGTCAGGCTGCACCACAACCTGAATACTGCTGCCGCGAATCTGTGCAGACAGCGTCGAGAACGCCATCATACAGAAAATAATTGATAGTAGTCTTTTCATTGCTTTTGCTTTAAGATGATTACAAAATTGCGGTGCAAAGATACGACTAATTACGCGAACGTCAGTACTTTTATTTGCTCATTACTTACACTATTTTGCCAAAGTGCCGATTCTGTCTATCTGGGCCTTGATAACTGCCAGCGTCGACTTGTCGCCAGCAAACACGGAGTTTAATCCCTGAGCCTCCTGAGCGGGGTCACCCGTATAGTCGTCGCCTATGAGCCATTGCTCGTGTTTCGGCTGGGCCAGTCCGCCCCATCCCCAGAAGTTGCAGCCAGCAAAGTATCCACCTTGCTCCATATTGTCGCCCACAAGGGAGAACACATATTCATAGAAACCGTCGCGACCCTGGGTAGGAGTGTCGAGAGCGAAATTGAAGCCATCGCGAGGATAACCGAATTCCTCCATCACCAGCGGTTTTCTAATCTTCTCGCATATCTGCAAGTGACGGTCTATATACTCCTTCGTATTGGCTTTGGCACGCGGCAGGTTCTCTATCAGTGAGTCTTGCTTTGCCCACCCCCAGTTATAGGGCCAAAGATGGATGTTGGCATAGTCAATATTCTTGTCGGCCGTAATACGCTCCCAGCAGCCAAAGTCGCCCTCGCAGCCCCACGCGCCCTCTGAGCCTATCGAGATCAGATGGTTAGGATCAAGTTCGCGGATAAGTGCCGAGGCCTCACCGAGCCATTTCTCGAAGGCAGGCAGCGCCTCTGTAGAGAAGGCACGAGGCTCGTTGCCTATCTGCCACGACATGATGGCAGGATCGTCTTTATACGCCAGACCTGTATAGCGATTGGTGCGACCGATGATGAAACGAATATAGTCATAGAACAACTCGTGCGCCTTTTCGTTAGTGGCATATTTGCTCATCGCCTGCATGAAAGCAGGATAGCCTACATCGTCTGGTCTCGGCTGTTTCCCTTCGCCAGCCTGCTCCAGATAGTAGCCGTAGCCGCCACTCCACTCCCACGAGTTGTTCAGGTAAAGCACAGCCACCATCTCGCGCTTACCCATCTCCTGCAACAGATAGTCGAGACCTGCGAGGATTGTGTCGTTATACACGCCCGGAGCTACCTGCAGCGTTGGTTCCACCTTGGTTTTGAAACCACGCTCACCGTCGGAACCCACAAGAATACGCAGGTTGTCAATACCCATCTGCTTCATCAGGTCAAGTTCCTTACAAAGACGCTCGCGATTACCGCCCTGTCCCTCTGAGCCGAGAATGGCACCATACCAGAAGTTCGTACCTACATAATAATATGGCCGGCCATTCTTCTCAAAGTGCCCATCCTCCACTTTCACAAATGGAGACTGCACTGAGCCCTGCTTCGAGGCGCAGGACAAAAGGACAACTGCCATCAGAATGGTTGTAATAAGTTTCAATTTCATATCATATATTTATAGTTTCACAAACGGATGCAAAGGTACAATAAAAATATGACACGTGCAAGAGTTCCGGGAAGAAAAATTCAATATTTTTTATAAGCACCATTCCCCCTTACGTGGTGACAGGTACAATCTTGCACCACGAGAAAAAGGCGTTTGTCGTAAATATCGGAGGGGGCTTACAGCCTTACAGCACCCTACTCCATCCCTCTGGTATGAAAGCGGATAAGTGCCGCAAGCGGACTGCCATAGACGGTTCCGATAGTATACCCCAGCCGCTCAGCAGCTTCTCTGAGCTGTTCCTGATAGTGAAAAGCCACACTTCCGATGAATGAAACAGGCAGATCTTGGCGCTGGTAAGGGGCTATATGGTAGTCCAGGAAGTCGATGAAGTTATCAACCACCACCTTGTGCACGCCTGCGTCGCCTATATGGTCCTGAATAAACACAGACAGAGAAGCCAGGAAACGGTTGGCCAGCGGCTGGCGATATACACGGTTAATGATTTCAGGCAGCGACAGTTTCGTCTCCGCCTCGAAAGCAGTTTTGATTTCTTCTGACAAAACACCACCATACAAATCATGCACAAAACGCTTCCCAAGCGCAGCACCACTACCCTCGTCGCCAATGATATAACCAAGGGCTGGCGTATGCTGAATAATCTTTTCGCCGTCATACAGGCACGAATTGGCACCGGTACCTAATATACTGGCTATTCCGCAATTACGACCACATAGAGCTCGTGCAGCTCCCAGCAGATCGCTATGCGCCTCAACAACATCGGCCTGAGGAAATGTCTCACGCAAAAGCGAAGTCATCAGCGACTCCATCTCAGGGCGTACGCCGCTACCATAAAAATATACAGCATAAGGAAACTGAGGGGTCAGGATATTAGAACTTTTCAAACGTCTCACATCAGGATCTTCAGTCATCTTTGTTCCAAACTCTTCACGCAGGATACGGACTATCTCTTCACGCGATTGATGAACAGGGTTGATGCCTTGGGTATTAATGACTACAGGTTCTTGACCGCTGGTGACGATGGCCCAATCAGTCTTAGTGCTTCCGCTATCGGCTATTAGAATCATATTATTTATGTTTAAGTGGTTTCTGACTGCAAAAGTAATCAAAAAAGATATAAAACTGCAAGATTATGGCGGAAAACTTTCTTTTAGTCATATTTTTTTTGTACCTTTGCAGTGCTAAATTCACATCAAGATAAACGAACAATATGAAACGCTTTCTACTGACATTCGCCATCCTGCTGGGCTGCGCCGTCGAGGCCGGTGCCGTGCTGAAAGAGAAGGATTTGGAACAGACACTCATGATTCTTCAGGCTGAATTGGAACAATATAACAACGAGCTTATCATGCGTTCCACCGTACGGAAGGCACGCACGAAGCAGATGATCACCCAGCTGTTTCTCACCATGAAGCAGGCCGACCAGAATGCTCTGATGCTATATTCACAGGATCAGGATAACGTGTTCAACATGACCTACGCCTGTCAGGAAGCCACGAAACAGTACAGAAGTTTTCACAAACGTCAGATACCGTTTACGGCATTTCTGGAAAGGAGTGAGCGCGACCGTGCACGCTACGACAGTCTGGTAAGAAGACTGGAGGCGCTACCTGAGATCATGACCACGAAATACGGCGCACAACGACGCGACTCATGCCTGAAATTGGCCAAGAGCATACGCTCGACGCTGATTGAGAACGAGAGCCAGCTGAAGCGCAACATACGCTACTACAATCAGACGGAACAGCGATTAAGCGAACTCAACGACTATGCACAGAAGCGATACAGCGACATTCAGCGCAGCATCTTCATCAACGGTGGCGACAGCTACCCCACCCTGCTAAGCAATATCGGACGGCGCTGGAACTCGATGGTCGAGACGGTAAAGAAGAAGTACACCATCAATGACAACGACAACTCGCAGTGGAGCTCGCGATGGATTTTCGGTCTGTTCGTAGCCATCGCCTTCTACATCATCATCGCCGTGGTACTCAACCTGCTATTCTTCCGTTTTATATTGCCCAAGCGGTTCAAGACCGAAGAGTTCAAGGAGAAGCAGGGCGCCATCACAATGGCCACCACCACGATCACGTTTGCCATCATACAAGGGGTATTGATGAACAACGCCAGCCAGAACTTCCTCATCATGGCCTCAAACCTGTTGGTGGAATATGCCTGGCTGCTGGGCGTCATTCTTATCTCACTGCTTCTGCGCGTAAAAGGAAGCCAGTTGGGTAGTGCATTCCGCATCTATGCACCACTGATAGCCGTAGGCTTCATCGTGATAGGATGTAGAATCATCCTGATTCCTAACGAGTTGGTAAACATAGCCCTCCCGCCAATTCTGCTCGCCTGCACCATCTGGCAATGGCTCGTTATCAGAAAGCATAACCAGAACATCCCCAAGTCAGACATCTTCTACACTTATATCTCACTCACGGTATCCATCGCCTCGGTCGTCTGCTCATGGGTGGGCTACACGCTACTTGCCGTACAACTCATCACCTGGTGGATCATGCAGCTGACATGCATTCTCACCATCACTTGTGTGAGCAAGTATCTGGCTATCTATGCAAAACGTAAGGGCTACGACAAAAAACCAATCACACAGACCTGGGCCTATCTGTTTATAGAGAAGGTGGTGATGCCTGTGCTGAGCGTTTACTCTGTCATGTTCTCCGTCTACTGGGCAGCAAAAGTGTTCAACCTCAGCGAACTGTGCTGGCGGATATTCAAATACAACTTCATCAACATGGAGAACCTGCTAGTAAGTATTCTGAAGCTTGCGATGGTCATCACCTTATGGTATGTATTCCGTTACATCGTAAGAACCGTGTTAGCGCTGCTGAAGCTACACTACGAAGATAGCGATCCCACCACAGCAGCCTCGAAAGAGGTAATGGGCAAAAACGTGATTCAGGTATTCGTATGGGGTATCTGGCTCATGATATCGCTCTCGCTGCTCCACATCAGCGTAGGTTGGCTACTTGCCATCTCTGGCGGTTTGTCGACAGGTATCGGTTTCGCTTCGAAAGATATCATCGAGAACATCTACTACGGTGCCACGTTGATGGCAGGACGCATAAAAGTGGGCGACTGGATTGAGGTCGACGGACGCATGGGAAAAGTTGCCAGCATCAGTTACACTTCAACGGTGGTAGAGTCGATTTACGGCGAGGTTATCACATTCCAGAACGCACAGCTCTTCGCTAAGAACTACAAGAACCTGACACGAAACCACAACTACGTGCTCACCATCGTGCCCTTCGGTGTAGCCTATGGTTCAAACCTAAAGCAGGTAACCGAACTCGTGGAGACGGCTGCCAACCAGCTGGACATAGAATGGATGGACAAGGAGAAGCCTGTAAAGTGCGTTGTCTCTGAGATGGGCGACTCGAGCGTAAATTTCAAACTTACCGTTTGGGCTGAGGCTCCGAAGAAATCCTACGTGACAAGCGAAGTGCTGAAATGTGTCTATGACACACTGTATCAGAACAACATAGAGATACCGTTCCCACAGCACGATGTACATATCATCAGCGAAAAGTGAGCCATCAACAGACATGAGCGAAGTTTTTTTGCCAAAAATTTGGTAGAATTGATTAAAATAAGTATTTTTGCAGCAATAAAATGAATAGAAAAACAACAATCATAGCTGGTCCCTGCGTCATAGAGTCGGCCGAGCTGCTTGACACCGTGGCACGTAAACTGGTGGAAATCAACACCAAGTTGGGCACTGACATTATCTTTAAGGCTTCGTTCGACAAGGCAAACCGCACCTCAATCCACTCTTTTCGCGGCCCAGGATTGGAGCGTGGACTTCAGATGCTGGCCGACGTAAAGGAGAAGTACGGACTGAGGATTCTGACCGATATTCACGAGCACCATCAGGCCGGTCCTGCTGGCGAAGTGTGCGACGTACTGCAGATTCCCGCTTTCCTCTGCCGACAGACCGATCTGCTGGTAGCAGCAGCCAAGACGGGATGTATCGTGAACATCAAGAAAGCACAGTTCCTAAGTGGAAAAGACATGAAGTATCCTGTGGAGAAGGCACGCGAGTCAGGAGCTAAAGACGTATGGCTTACAGAACGTGGCAACATGATGGGCTACAACAACCTGGTAGTAGACTTCCGCAATATCTCTGATATGCTTGAGATAGTGCCTACGGTCATCATGGACTGTACACACAGCGTACAGCGCCCAGGCGGCAGCGACGGAAAGACTGGCGGCGACCGCCGTTTCGTGCCTCAGATGGCACTTGCAGCCAAGGCTTTTGGAGCCACAGGCTATTTCTTTGAAGTACACCCTGACCCAGACAAGGGTCTGAGCGACGCAGCCAACATGCTGGAGCTGGAAAAGCTGGAGTCGCTGGTAGAGAAACTAATATCAGAATAAAACCATGACATCAAGAGAATACGCAATACAATGTTTCAAGGACGAGGCTGAAGCCGTAGTCGGATTGATTTCACAACTCGACGAGAACTTCGACGAAGCCATACGTCTGATATTCGAGTGCAAGGGAAAAGTCATCGTAACAGGTGTAGGCAAGAGCGGGCACATCGGCGCTAAGATAGCCGCAACACTCTCATCTACAGGAACCCCCTCGTTCTTCATCAACCCACTCGACGTGTTTCATGGCGACTTAGGAGTGATGACCTCCGACGATGTTGTGCTTGCCATCTCAAACTCAGGACAGACTGACGAACTGCTACGTTTCATCCCCATGGTACTTCATATGCAGATTCCCATCATCGGCATGAGTGGAAACCCAGGGTCACTGCTGGCAAAATATTCCACCTACCATCTGAACGTAAGCGTTGAGAAAGAGGCTTGTCCAATGAATCTGGCTCCAACAAGTTCTACGATGGCCCAGCTAGCCATGGGCGATGCTATCGCCATCGCACTGATGGAGAAGCGTAACTTCCAGCCACGCGACTTCGCACAGTTCCACCCAGGAGGTGAACTCGGCAAACGACTGCTTACAACAGCACAGGACGTAATGTTCAAGGACGACCTGCCCACTTTGCCGCCTGAGATGCATCTGGGCGAGGCCATTATCCTCGTGAGCAAAGGGAAACTGGGACTTGGCATCGCAGAGGTAGAAGGGAAAATCGTTGGGTTGATTACCGATGGCGACATCCGTCGCGCAATGGAGAAGTGGAGGGCAGAGTTCTTCGACAGAACGGTGAGCGATATCATGACCCGAACACCGAAGACTGTAAGACCTGAGACTAAGATTACTGAGATACAACGAATCATGAACCAGTATAAAGTACACTCCGTTCTGGTGACTGACGATGACCATCATCTGCTGGGCGTTGTCGACCACTACTCGTGTATGATTTAAATTTAGGAAACCGAAGCCTTATGAAAACTATAAAGAAACTTCTGATTGTGCTGATGCTGACCCTGCCAATGGCAGTGGTAGCCGACTATCTGTTCAAGACCCTGGATGCCCGCGACGGACTGACATCCAGCCAGGTGAACTGCATTCTGAAAGACTCACGTGGCTATGTGTGGTTTGGTACGCCAGCAGGATTATACCGTTTCGACGGCTATACCTTCCGCAATTTCCAAAGCGACTCGCAAGACGGTTCGTCGCTGAACGACAGTTACATCAACTCCATTCAGGAGATGCTCGACGGAAACCTGCTGATCTCGACCTCCTCGGGTTATTGCATCTACCACCCGCAGACAGAGAGTTTCGAGCGCGACATGAAGCAGACCTTTGCACGCATGGGTATCGAAACCATCCCATCGATAGTTTTCATAGACCATCATAAGAATCTCTGGGGCGCCATTCCCAACAAAGGTGTGGTATGTTACAATCAACAGCAGCAGTTGCTTTATGAATTTGGCTATACCGACGATGCTCACGGCGTTCCGCAGGGTACGGTCTGCTCTATTGGCGAGTGTCGCGACGGCGCCATCATCGTCTACGACGACGGCCGACTGGTATGTTGCGACGTGATGCATCAACAGCATACGGTATGGGCAACAGAAAGTTTCCCCTCCCTGAAGCGTAAGCGCACTAAGTCGCTGAAGGTCTATGCCGATCAGCAAGACAACATCTGGCTCTACGGACAAGGTACACTGATGATGTACAATAAAAACACTGCTACTTGGGACACCTGCGTTGGCGAACGTCTGGGATTAACAGGCATCGGTGTGGATCGTAACATCAACGGTATGACAGGCGATAAGAACGGAAACATCTGGATTGGCTCCGATCAGCTGGGACTTATCAAGATGGACCAGAACACGCACACAACAGAAAATGTTCAGCCACGTAACATCAACGACAACCAGTGGATCAAGGAAATCATCAGCATCCAAAGCGTCTATGTCGATGATACCGACCTTCTGTGGGTTGGTACGGAGAAATCTGGCGTAGCCTATTGCGGACATTTCATCTACCGCTTCGGCTCTAACCTCATGGGCGACATCACTGCCATGACACAAGATGCAAACGGCACTGTCTGGTATGGAACAAGCGACAAGGGTATCATCGGCTATGATGGTCCACTCGCCAGTTTAAAGGTTTCTTGTATGGAGACAACGCCTGACGGCAGTTTGTGGATAGGATCTAAGCGAAACGGTCTGACTCGCATCAAGAACGGTGTGTCGACCGTGTACTCGCTGGCCCGCGACAGTACGGCAACCCTTATCGATGATCACATCAACGACCTGTGTAAGGATAAGATCGGCAACCTATGGATTGCAACCAATGGCGGTCTGCAGGTGTATAATCCGAGGATGAACTCATTCTCATCATATACACGCGAAAACGGCAAGCTGACCACCAATAACATCACCAGTCTTTTCTACAACGCCAGCGGCACGACTAACAACCTGCTGATTGGTACAGCCGAGGGACTTATCATTCTGAATCTGTCAACCACGGAGAAGAAACTCGTGACAGGCAACTCGAACAACATCAAGCCGTTCACAAACAACTATATCACTCAGATATTACAGGACTCACGAGGCCTCATCTGGGTGGGAACACGCGAAGGTCTGAACATTCTGAACCTCGAGACCGATGACCTCGAGTACCTCACAGAGAAACAGGGACTCTGCAACAATAACATCTGTGGTATCGCAGAAGACAAGAACCACAACATCTGGGTGACTACCAGTCGTGGCGTAAGCCGTATCGTCGTACAGCGCAATCACGAAGACGGTACAAACAACTACGGTATGTATAACTATACTACCGCTGACGGTTTGCAGAGCAACGAATTCAACATAGGATCCATTCTCACCAAAGATGATGGCAACGTGCTTTTGGGTGGTCTCTACGGCATCAACTGGGTATTGCAGAAAGCCGTTGATGATAATAACGCCCTGCCACGCGTTATGCTGACTCAGCTGTACATTGGTGAGGAAGAAGTGCTGGTAGGACATGAGTATAACGGCAGAGTCATTCTGACACAGGCCATGAACGAGACAAATAAGATTAAGTTGGCTCACGACCAGAACACCTTCACTATCAAATTTGCCGCAGGTAACTACAACCAGAGTGAGCGCCTGCAGTTCATGTACTGGATGGAGGGCAAGGATGAAGACTGGCGCAATGGTAATGCCCTGACCCATGGTGTGACTTTCAAGGATCTTGGAAGCGGACATTATACACTCCACGTTAAAGCTATCAGTGCCGAGGGCGCTGTCAGCAATCAGGAGCGTACACTCGACATAACCGTTGAGCATCACTGGCTGCTGTCATGGTGGATGATTATAGCATATCTCATCGTGCTGCTCGTCATTATCTACTTCTGGCGCATCGGAATAAAACAAATGAGAGCCATCAAGGCCAGAAAGGATGCCGTAATCACGGAACTGAAACTTCAGCGCGAGGAAATCAAGGCTGCCAGCGATGACCTTCGCCAGCCGATGGCCCGCATGACTTCTATCATCGGTAACCTCTCAGAGAAAGAAAAGTCGCTCGAAGAAAAGGAACAGCTCAATGCCCTCCACTCACAGATGTTGCAGATCATCACCCGTGTGACTGATATGCAGATGAACCTCGAGCACCCAGAAGTGAGAGCCAAGAACGTGGTACAGGATCGTATGGAACTGAATAACAAGGGCGAAATCGAACTACCAGAGATAGCCAGCGAGGCTCTGACATCAGAAGCTACTCGTTCGCATTCAACCATCGACTCGCCTACATCTAAGTTCATCGTTGTCATGATCGACGATAACGAAGACTTCCTGAAGTTTGCCTCAGCACGTCTGAAGTACGTATACGACTTCCACATCTATAATGACATCATGAAGGCTGCCGACGACCTCGACGAGATGAAGTGCGACATCGTAGTCTGCAAGCAGGAGATGCCAGGTATGACGGGTAGTGAGTTGTGCAACCAGCTTAAGACCAACTTCGCTACGCAGAACATCAAGTTCGTGCTTATGACCGACGGTGTGCTTACACCACAGGATATGCATACCAAGAATATCACGGTTTCTGCTGACGATTATCTGGCCAAGCCCTTCAATATGCAGGAAGCCACCATGCGCTTCAATCAGGTGCTCGGATTAGGTCCCATTAAGATGAACAGCAACCTTATCGAGGGAGCAGAGACGCGCATGCTTGAAGAGCATAACACCAGTATGACCACCGCTACCGAAAACATCGGTATGGAGGACATCGCTATCGATGCTGATACGGAAATCTCTGCCGACGACCCGATGAACAAGGTTGATACGACAATTGTAAGAAAGACGTCGCTGACAAAGATGAACAATCTGCCTGAAGGCATTCTCCCAGAAAACGAGTTGGGCGAAGAAGTCTCTTCAGATTACTCGATGCTCGACGCCATGGATCAGCAACTCATCAAGAACATCGAGCAATATGTGATGCAGAACATGAGTCGCGGACAGATCAGTCTTGAAGAGATGTCGAGCGCTATGGGAATGGGACGCGTGCCGTTCTTCCACCGCATTCGCAACCTGACGGGCAAGACTCCAGCCGAGCTCGTTCGCGACATGCGACTCAAGCACGCCTGCATTCTGCTGAAGCGTACAAATATAAATATGAGTGAGCTGGCCGTCAACGTAGGTTTTATGACTGCGGAGAATTTCATCAACATCTTCCGCGAGAAGTTCGGCATGACGCCACTTGAATATAGATTGAAACACCGAAAATGATAAATGAATACCATCGGATAGCAGGAATAGTCGGCACAGCACTATTCCTGCTACTCTCTCTAACAGGACACGCGCAAACCAGCGATTCCCTTATCGTCGGCGATATGCGGAATCAAGGCATCGATTTCTACAAAAACAACCAGGTGAAGGTCATCACCTCTGGTGTCGAGAAGTTCGAACTGATGTTCGACGATATCCGACGAGCCAAAAGCAGTATACATCTGGAATACTTCAACTTCCGCAATGACTCTATAGCCTCGCTACTGTTCGACATTCTCAGAGAGAAGAGAAAGGAAGGCGTAGAAGTCAGAGCCGTTTTCGACGGGTTCGGCAATGACTCTAACAATCAGCCGCTGAAGAAAAAACACCTGCGGAAACTTCGTGCAGACAGTATCGACATCTATGAGTTCGACCCCATCCGTTTTCCTTGGGTGAATCATATCTGGCCAAGAGACCATCGTAAGATTGTAGTCATCGACGGCCGAATCGCCTATACAGGTGGTATGAACGTAGCCGACTACTATCTGGTGGGAACAGAGCAGGTGGGCGAATGGCGCGATATGCATTGCCGTATCGAAGGTCCTGCGGTCAATGAATTGCAAAGAATCTTCGTACGTTTTTGGAAACTCGTAGCAAAAGAAGAGCTCACCAACCAGAAATATTTTCAGGGCGTGCCCAGCGGCTCTAAGATGATTGGCATCGCCAACCGTGAGCCTCACACCTCCAACGAGATCATGCGCCGCTTCTACGTCAGTATGCTCGACAATGCCAAGGATTCCGTCAAGATTATCAATCCTTACTTTGTCCCCACTAACAAAGTTATCAAAGCGCTGAAGCGTTGCGCTGAGCGAGGTGTGAAGATGGACATTCTCATATCTTCGAAGTATGACGAGCCACTGACCCCCGACGTCGTGATGTACAACATGAAAAAACTCATCAAGCGAGGAGCCAACGTATGGCGTTACCGCCCAGGGTTCCATCACTCTAAGATTATGATGGTCGATGGAAAAGTCTGCACTATTGGCAGCACCAATCTCGACTCACGCAGCCTTCGTTATGACTACGAGGCAAATGCCATCATCGCAGACGAAGCCACCACCCGCGAACTCGATAGTCTGTTTATAGAAGACACGAGGAAAAGCGACCTCCTGACTCTTGAAGAATGGAAGAAGAGCCGCACCACCTGGCAGCGGTTCAGAGGTTGGCTGGCTCATTTACTAACATTTGTACTATAGCCACATGAAACGCGACACCGTCATATCCATCGCTAAAGGTATTGCTATCATCTTGATGGTGATAGCCCACGCAGAAGCTCCAGGCTGGTTGTGTAAGTTCATCTTTGAATTCCACATGCCGCT